>Ga0123342_1002279_pt1 | contig 31904 bp, 20 predicted proteins | sample Turbeawhitnodule_FD_89960 | JGI IMG/M metagenome (GOLD analysis project Ga0123342, IMG submission 89960) | Root nodule microbial communities of legume samples collected from Mexico - Turtle bean Mexico white nodule | ecosystem: Host-associated > Plants > Roots > Nodule | place: Mexico: Nepantla... | reverse complement strand
GATTTTTTTTTTTAAATTACAAACATTTTTATATATTTTTAAAATAAAATAACTGCAAAATTTTATTTAATTCTTTTTAGATTTTTTTTTCAAATTAAGTAAAAATTTATTTTTTTTATTTAAATTTATTTTTTAAATTAAATTTTTTTTAAATATATTTTATTATTTTTTAAAAAAATTTTAATTTTTTTTTTTTTTTTTTTTTTTTTTTTAAATCAGTTGCACTTTATTTCATTCAACATTTTTAATTATCTATTGACACTAAACATAAGAAAAAAAAATCTGACTGTATTCCAAGAAATCCGAAGGAAATTTGAATGCATGGTTAGCTTAGTTTGAGTCGACAGATCATTTGTATAAATAAAGTTAAGTAAAATGGATAATAATAAGAAAGAAGATTACAATTTTATGCCCACTCAACCCTTGATGTTTTAGTATTTATATTTTTAGTTCTATTGTTAGTTATAATAATTTTTTTGTAAAAGTTTAATGATAAACTATAAAATCACTGAAACAACTTGGAGATGTTCCTTTTTCTCTTCTCAATGACAGATGGAGAGAAACAAATACCATTGGAGAGCAGCTTTTTGATCCAAGACTATTTCAGAGAAGGGATGCAAAATACGGAAGCTGCACAAACTTATCAGTAAAAAGATGCTAGGTTACACAGTAAATATGAAGAAAGAAAATGACAAACTATGCAAGACAACTGATTTTACCCATCAAACAAGTTGTTCTACTTTTTAGTTTTTAAAAACTAAAATCAGTTTTTGAAAATGGAAATCAAGCATACTGCAATTTTTATTTTTTGGTATAAGCATAACTATGGCCAATAATAACATTACTTTTAAGGCTAAAGTTGTTTTATTCTTTTCATAAGACAATTGAAATGTAATGAAAACAGTAGTATCAATCTGAGAGAAGTCAACTGCATTTGTTGCAGTGACCTCTTTGATAAATACAACTCTTGAACAGTGACAGAAAGTGGAAAGGAGAATACCTTGCTTACATTTATGACACATGTAAAAAAGAAATGATAAGAATAGAGGCTACTAAGTTCATATGTAGGGAAATGATGATTGCTCTGAATGTTTTAATTTCAAAGACTGGAATTACTTTAGCTCTATCTTCCCTTTTGACGGCCATGTTCTGATTTCTTGCTTCTTGCCCTTTGTATGTTATTCTTAGAATCCAAGTCCAACTTGCTGCTTGACATTCTCCCTTCTTTGGCTACCCTTAACTTTTCTGACCCTATCTCTTCACTGTCTTCTCTTATAACCATCTTTCTTTCCAAGTCCAATGCTAACTTAGCATCTGATTGTTTAGCTTTGTGTTGACCCTTTTCTCTATCTTCAGCATGAGAGGTTCTTCTTGTGACTTCTTCTCTGTTGAATTCTTCTTTGTTTATTAAAGACCGTTTGCCATGACCATCTCTAGTTGCTGGTCTCTTTTTTGCTCCTAGAAGTAGATCATGTGATTTTTGCAGCTTGGAACTAGTGGTTTCCATAGAATCTTTTTCTTGTTCAAAGTAGAGGAGCTGAACCACAGTTCTTAATGGCAGAAATTCATTTTTTACTGCATGTGCACGCACTTCTGGGGTCAGTCTTTGGCACTCCAGAATCCCACACAAACGCTTTTTGTCTGCCTTACTCAGGTCAGGATGCACCTGTGTATGCATTGAACATAACTCACATTATGCATGCACCATAATAAGAACCAAATCCCCCAAAATATAAAAGTTGATCCTTAAATTAAAATTAACTTATATATAAACCAACATAAACTTTTGAAAAATCAAAATCAGATAGTTTTTATAAATTAGTTTGCACATAAACTAATTTTAGCTAATGAGATAAACTTAATTCATTTTACTATTTATTTTTTCTGCAAGTGTTGATTGATAAATTTATCCAAACTTAACCTATATGTTTAAAGCTAATTTAGTAATTTTAGTGTTTTGATGTGAAAAGTCTGTGTTAGTGTATAAAGTTGGCATCTAAAGGTGAGTACTGAAATGTTGAGCATTTGTATTGTATCAAATAAAAAAAAGCTTAGACATTGTTATCTATGGCATGGAAATTCACCTTCAGATAGATGTTGATAGCCTGGTAAAGATCATCATGCTCTAATCGGCCAATAGCTGGCACAGTTTCAGCCAGAGAGACAAACTTTGAAACTGGCATATTATCATCCCTTGCCACCACTTGAAGATAGGAATCAATGAGCTTACCAACATTTCTGATTGATTTTAACAGGTGCCTGTTATCCACAGCACCAGGGTAGATTCTTTTCCAAAATTTCAAGAAACTTTCCAACACTGCTAGAACTAACTCAGTGTCATAAAAATTTTGGTCCAATGAGGATGTTGAAGGATAAAGCAGGTCACTCACTGTTGCCTCCTCAAACTGTATACTGGCTCTCTTCACCAGTTCAGTTTTTGTCACAGGAGAGACACCAAGAGGGCTTGAAATGCTGAGGAGCCTTAACAAGAAGCCAGCTGAAACTGACCCTCTATCTGCTGGAATCATGCTCACAATTGCCTCCAGAATTTTTCGGTTACTCGCTTTGGATTCTTCTGTTATAGCTGCAGAGCCGAGTGAATTTTTAAGCTTTGTGATGCCAGGAAGCCACTTACAAGCATAGACATGCAAAGCTTCACCAATAAGCTGTGATGGGAGCACATATGTTGATCTAATAGCCATTATTATGCATCTGAAAAGATCTATGTTAAGATCAGACACATCCTCAGTCCACCAATCCTTTGGGACTGAATGATGCTGCTTTCTAGTATAACCAGGCCTTGTGTAGGTGTAGGACCATTGGACCTGCACATATTCATCCTTGTTAAACAAAAAAAAATGTATCGAGTATCAATCATGTGAAAATAAAATATGGTCTCAGTTCTTGACCTGTGGAGGGGGTGTAAGAATTTTCTCAATAATTGAATCAATGCATTTTCTTGTTATGCCAAGATTCTCGGACCACTCCGGTAACTTGTCAGTGGCCTGCAGTGCTGCAATAGAGTCCTTCCATCCTTCAAGAATGCATGAACTGAAGAAAGCCTCAAGTTTGCCTACAAAGTTTCCCTTCTCTAAGGACTCATTCATTTGTAGGAGCTTAGCGGCACAGAGTGAAGGTACAAAGTTATGAGCACTGATGTTGATTGAAACTCCATAGCAGAACTTAGCACAGAGTTCAAAAGCATCTGCACCTCCAGGCATATCATGAAGCTCTAGCGGAACATTCTCAGAATCACTAGAATCTGAGCAAAGTCTTTGTAGAAGGCCACATTTTGGAAGAAGCGAAGACTGCAGCCAGCAAAAATAGAATTGTAGATTAACAAATATTGAGTTACTATTATCTTTTTTCACACATCGCACTCAATCTAATTCTTATACCTTGTGTAGCAGATAAGTAGTTTCATTGATTTTTATTACAAGGTCAGCTTGCACATCTGAAACCACACTCCTGCATTTATGACATGTTAATACATGTTAGTTTGTGCAAACATAAATAGAGGGAGAATAGGTTGTATGCCACTCTTGGACCAAAGCTCGATAAAAATACCTGGTAGCTTGTTCAGTGTAGAAAGTATCAGGCCTTGTACCAAGTTTCATGAACTTCATATCTACTTATTGTGATCTATACCCAATGGTCAAGAAAAATCTCTACTTGAAAGCCTGATCAAGTTCTGAATACCACAACTTTACTACAGATCCCATAAAGTAAAGGATAAGATACCGTGCTTAATTAATTGAACATAAAAAGAGAGAGAGAGAGAGAACAACAACACGTATTTTATAAGAAATCCCTTTTCATTGCATGAGTCAAAAGGGTCATGTAGTAGTTGCAAACTTGAAGACATGGTGAACAAATATGCTTACTCGAATTATATCATGGTTCTGGTTCATGATTATGCGACACTCATACTAAGAGGTGGAGGAGAGGGTGAAGAAATCACTATAGATGAAGGTTATAAAGATCGGGACACGAACTCACTTGATACCATGTCCTCTCCATACTACTATGTGAAGAAAAATCCAGAAAATACATGACGAGAAAAGATATGCAAGAAACCTTACCTCAACTTTCATATAACAATGCCCTCACAACCTCATTTATTTGCGTATAACTCTGCAAGAACTTCAAGTTATAGATGTGGTGTCCTCATCTACAGATTAAAGGAAAGAAGAAACAATCAAATCCATTTTTTTCCTACATGCACTGAGAAAGAGTATGCAGAACAGTAACTGTATAGAGAAGTACTTATGCTAGCTAGATGCGATGCATTGATGCAGAACAGTAACAGTGAGAGAAGTACTTATGCTAGATGACATGCATTGATGCAAGTTTGTCTCTACTCTAGTGCCTTTGGAAACTACTTCCAAATTCATGCTAAATTAAGCAGGTGAAACTAATGATTAAAATTAGGTGGGTGTCGATACTCTACATGAGTTAAACCAGATTTCAAATTTTTATGCTCACCGCGCCAGGTCCAGACATGCAACAACTGATAAGAAACTGAAGAACTTTAAAATTTGAGTACTGATGAATGCGTGATGACTTATTATTACGCTATGCAACTCCTCTGAAGAGTGTTGTTCAAATTTTGAGAAAGGAAAACCTATATCAGCAAGAGAAGAACAAGGAAACTAATATTGGAAAATACTAATATCAATGTCCCAATGACTGCTACTTAAGCCCCTGTACTTGCAGCTGTGCTAACAAAGTAGTATCCATTTGATTTTGATTAGAAGTGAAGTTTCTTTGTCCTGTTTCTACCTTAATAGTTATAGCACATGGTTGTTCAAGAGCTTTGTCTCTAAGGTGATAACTTGATATGTTAAAAAGCCACCCTCTATTATAAGTTATACATTCCATTTGGGCAAATATTCAAAGATCTTAAAGGGATTTGTACCAAACTCTTTAATTATGTCTGCATATATTATTTTCTGAGAAATCATATTGGACAAAGCAACAACATGATTTAAACTTGACTTAAATTATTGCACATATCAGCATCTTTTTCCTACTGAAAATATCTCCAATGCTTATTGGAAAAGGTAAAAAGTAAAAACTCAGTAACTACTCTAAAGTATAATGCAGCGAACAGCATAAATTTCGAACTTTCCTACAAATGCAGAGCTGTATTACATGTATAGCTTAGAAAACAAGTGTGGATAAATATCTAGAACAAATACTTGGTTGCACTGCTCCATTTGATTTTGGAGAAGAAAATCACCCTTACATCCAAAACCAACTTTAGGAGTTTCTTGTTGGACAAATCCGCAAGGTGAATCTCCTAACTGATGCATACCAACTTTTATTTTGGTGTCAGACCCTGGTATGACACTTTGGATACCGACCTATCCGAATCAAGCTACATTGAATCTCCCAACTGACGCATAACCATTTCATTACCTTATTGCTAATGTTCCTAGACTTTTTCTTTTCTGGTATTCTAGAGGAAATCTGGCACGAGTAGTTTGTAATCGTATGGTAAACATTGGCAAGCAATAACAAAAACATAAGTAACAAAGTAAAGATATAAAATTATTGCCTTTTAGACTCCTCTTAACAGTACATATTACCCCCATTCTCAAATAAATCTCACTTCAGCAAAAAAAATTGTTCTAAATGATCTTTTGTTTTTCACTGCCAAGAAAACATTTGTTTCCTTTTTTTTCTCACCAAAATTTCCATTTCCCTCCAAGAGCATAAATTAACAGCACATGCTTTCAAGGAAATGACAATTCTGTCCTGTTTTGCCTTTTTATGTAGTTTTTAGAACAATTATTCGTTTCCTTGATCCTTGTACAGTACTCTAAAGTGACACTAACTTGAAAATGGGGGAGTATAATAAATCCAATGTCATTGGTAAAAAAGTTAGTAATTGTGCGAATCCACAATGAAAAAAATGACAGAAGCAATTACATATAATATGCTGAGAGACTCTTCTAGTTGGATATTTTCATTATTTTGTGTACTGAATGAATACTAAACCAACCCACCCAAAAATTATATATGAAGAAAAAAGCAGCAGCATCGAAAAAGACAACTTTATACAACAAAACATACATGTTTTACGGTGATAGATGGCGCCTGTGTTTTATAGTTGAAAATTAACTAGTACGTGAGACCAAAAAAAATATACAACAGCTTTAAAAGTGCCTCCCTGTTGGATCGTAAGGGTAAATAAATCCAAAGCAAATATGGACCAATACACACAGCTACCTTTTCAGAAAAAAACTTTTGATTCCATATATACAAGGATGCATGATTATGTTAAGAAAATACTGGTATGGAAATCCGAGAGACTGATGCATCAATCAAATGTGACCACTGACCAATAGCTTCCTAAGATAATACAAATGATCCATGCATAATTTTTGTGAGGCTACCTTGCTCAGTCGCTTTCATTGTGTATCCAAAGAACTTACATATATATAAACTATCATAGACCTTTTTTTCTATTGAAAATTATAATTGTTCAGCATTGGTCCTTATCCAAAGTTCGGTCTTCTCAATTATCCTACCCTTTATTAAGTACATAGGAACCAAGAAAGAAGGACGACAACTTTTTCTTTCTTCCATTATTTCTCTATTTCTTCCAACTTTGTTCATATAATGGCTGAAAGAGCTCAGCATTATTAATTTCATAAAGGTAACTCTTTAGGCAGGTTTCATATAATATAAGGGAATTAAAGAAGAACTTATATACAATGCTTCTCAAAGTTGAGGATATGATACATTAGTGCTATTTCTGTGAGGCCTTTTTCCACCGTTCATTTGTTAAAATCTGGCATAGAATTTGGTCTGTGCTTTCGCAGACAAGTGGAGGCAAAGCAAAAAGCACCGTGTTTGTAGAACAGCACCTATTGCTTTCAACAAGACACACAAAAAAAGGGCTTCATGTTTTTTTCTTCCAAATAATATGGCATCAGAATCTCACAAGGCACTATTTTCTTAGAGGTAATAACTCTCACAGATCCCAATTTCATGATCACCGCCAAAATTCAGAAAGTGTATAGTTCATTTCAGCTACCTTTGCTCAACACAGAACCAATGACATCCCCTATTTGATTCTTGGGTGGCATTTAGCTAATTATGTGGCTCTTCTCATCTCCAATTGATAAAATCTCTCTCTACCAGTCACTCTCCTCTCACCCTTCACAAGAAGGTTTTACCACTTCCTTTTTGTCTTTTTTCTCTTGGAATTTTTTAAGCAAACAGAACCTAATGCATGCTGCTTTTTCAGAAAAACAAATTTCTGTCTGACAAAAGTGCTCTTCATCTGTATATATAACAGAATGAAAAAGGTTTTTAACTGGTTGTGAAGTGGTAAGTCAAACAGAAATGCTTTAATCAAAATTGCTCCCTACTCCCTAGTTATCTTCCTATGCTTTCACAATTAGGCCTCTCATCACAGTACTAAACAAATGCATTGGAAATGTCCAAAGAAATTTAAAAAGTAAAGAAAGCAGAAAACATACCCGTGAACACATCATTGATGTTACTTGAATGATAGGAACCAGAGAAAAGCATTCACAACTGAAAAAGCTGCTGTTCCGAAGTAACTGTACAAAATGAAGAAAGTAGATGATGCAGAAGCATCAGTTTTTGAAGTAAAGGCAGAGTAGAGATATGTGGTGGCCTAAAGTCAGAAACAAGCATATATGCATGGACATGTGAAGCAGGAAAGCGAATGCTTTACTAGTTTCATGCAAGTAATCCTCAGAGACAAAGAAATAGAGAGAGGGTTAGGCTATAGCTGAAAAGCCTCGTGTAGAACCAACCAGGGAAGGCACCAACAGCAACAGCAAGTGAAGAAAAACGAGTACCACAATGTCTCCTTACCAAGAGTGCTATAGAGTACAACATTGAAAAGAGAGAGATGGAGTGGTTCGTTGGAATTAGTCAACATAGTAATGCATCAAAAGCATGGCATGATATAGTCCTTTGAATAGCAAATAGAATGCAATAGAGAGAAGGAAAATTGAAAAAGAAGTCTTTCAGTCTTCACCTCAACAGCTTCAAAATTGGTGCTGTATGATTAAACCACAAAAAGCATGCAATGCAAGTGGGTTATGGCATTGGAGTGCTCTCCTATACTAATTGAAAAAGAAGCTTGTGTGGGGCCTAGTCTCAACATAGGTGAAAGATACACTGTGCATTCATCATCATGCTTCCCCCCACTAAACCTTTGGATATTCTTCTTCGATTAGGCCTATGCTTGGGCCACCCTTGTGTGCATGTTGCCCACGTGTCCATTTCTGTGCCGTTGTTACATCAACCCTGGTCAGATATTGCTCTGACTTCTCTCTTTTGCCTTCTTTTCAAGCCCAAACACAGACAAACGTTTCTCTATCTCATCCCTGTTCCCTATTCCCTGTCACTGCTGCATCATTTTATTTTGGAAAAAACTTGCATCCATTTTTCTATCTCTTTAATTAGAATTCAAGTTTTATTTTAGTAATCTATCAATCTCTATGTTGGACTTGAGGCTGCTATAAGATATTAATGCATTAGGAAAAAAACGCGTGTTCATTACTTTTTCACCATGCATTTAGATATGTATTATATAAATCCTTATTACACGTATTACTAAAATAAAATTACAATCTTAAATGAAAACTAAAAACAACTTGTTAGATACGTTAACTGCACATGACTTTTATTTTTTCATGGTTGAATAAATATTTTTAAGTAAATGTTCATAAATTTTAGGCAAAAGCATTTAAGAGTAATTGTTAGTAAGGATAATTAAGGAAAATTTATTTTAGCTGTCAACAAAAAGTGAGGACTATAAAAAAGAAGTTAATAGCAATGGTGAAGTTTACTCAAGTTTAAGTGACAGAATAATACCAAATCTATAATGGAGAAACAAAGTGGATGCAAGTAATTTTTTTATTACATTTAGCGTAGGTCTAGGCGACACTAATATTTGTTTCCCGGGTAGTGTCCCCAATAGTGACAATTTACTCACATTTGTTTTCTCACGTAGTGTTCCCAACGACGACGTTTAATTATTGTTAGAGATCTCACATCGACTAGAGATTAAGACATTTCATAGTATATAAATTGGTGCAAACCTCACCTTATAAGTTGGTTTTATGAGGTTGAGTTAGGTTTAAAGTTCACTTCTTAATAATTGTAGGCTTAGCCACACTAACCTCAGGTAAGGTGGAGGGCTTCAAAGAAATTGTAGCTCACTCACACTAATCTTTGTGGTCCTCAAAGAACACCATCTTTGTTTGTGTATTTATGAAATTCAAGGCCAAAGTGGAAAATGAAAGTGATTGCACAATTCAGATTTTAAGATCTGATAATGGCAAGGAGTACACTTCAGAAACAATCAAATGTTTTTGTGAGGAAGTAGGAATTGAGCATCAATTAACAACATCAAAGAAACAAGAGTTTGTTGTTGTATCGGCTATTGTGAATCAAACTCTCTGGTTAAGGAAGATCCTAACTGATTTAAGATAGAAGATTGGAGTTTGCAGTTCAAAAATCAAGGAGGAGAGTTAGATATTGTGGTTTTTTTGTAAATGCACGTAACTACATGTGACTTTTTATTTTTTCTGTTTCAATGTTGAATAAATATTGCTAAGTAATTACTCATAAACTTTAGACAAAAGCATTTAAGAGTAAGTTACTTCCAAGATAATGAATATCTTCTTCTGCTTTGTTTCACTTAATATATTTTTTTCATCTGTTTTATTCCCTTTATTTTGTTGTCTACCTTTTATTCCTCGAGTGCTGATATGTACCCCGTCGTTAACAGTAAAAACATACATTTCACATCTCAATAAATTAATATTTTATTCATTTCCATTTTATTTTTTAATTCAAAATATTATTATATTAATATAAGTATTTGTGAAATATATATATGTTTTCACTAGTCTTAAAAGAAATATTTTCCTTATTCCTCAACACCAACACAACTATTGAAAAACTTGTCCTTTTATATTTGGTTAATCATTCATGCGTGAAAGCTTCTTCTTTCTGGTCCTGTTCATTCACTCGTGCATGGAGTGTTGAGCTCCTCCATGGCCCCAGATGATTTTATTTCATGTCATGGACAAGGACAAGGGACCCCTCACCAATCCCTTCAGCTCAAAGAAGATGGGCTAACCATTATCAAAAAGTCTCTAATTACCACTAAGAAACACCAAGATAGAGGGCAGAAAATAATTAATGCTTTGGTTCTGTCAATCTTAACAGCTAGCAAGCAGAAGATGTATACCAACAAGTTGGCTTAGCCAAACAAAACTAGTATTTATGAACATAGCCAATTAAGGACTGAACTTTTAATTCAAAAAAATATTTATATAAACCAACTTTTCTATAAACAAGAAACTCTTTATATATGTTAATCAGAGAAACTCTTTTATATATTTGTTTCTTTACCTGCATAAACTAGTTTAAAAGTGCTAATGAAAATATCTTTAAAGAAGTAATTTCATTGTATGTATTTAGCTTTAAACATGTTTTTAGGTGTAATCTATTGAATGCGTCTGAAAGTAATGAAAAAGATAGATGTGGAGGAAAAAAGCTGAGGAATATCAGAAGAAAATGTATAAAGATGATGTGAAAGCAATATATTTGGTTGATAAATTGTTGGTCAAATCCAACCCAAATGATGGTATGACTAAGGGATCATGTTGATTGGCATGATGAAGTTGATGATCTGAATAACACATGATCATGATAATGGTGATCATTATCCTCAATTTCTTTTGAGTTTGTAAATAAGATGTTGTTATTGTCATACAATGTCCAAACCAATTTAAGAACCGACCATGTGACTTTCCATGAAGATTGTCAGTAATTTTTGTTTCTTTATTATGCATGCACCACTTTAATTGATGTGCTTTTCTTTTCTTTCTAAACTTCCTCAGATTATATATACATACACTTTTCATTTCTAATACTGTTTTTATTCTAATACATCAAATTAGAATAAATATATGCAACTGGTTAAAAGTTTTTTTCGTAATTTTTTTTAATTTATAGTTAATGCTCAAACTTCTTGAATTAGTGAAATAGTGAGGTTTAGATTTACACTTTAATTAGTAAGTTAATAATACTATAATGCAGTTCCAGCTGTCTTCCTCTCACATCTTCCATATTTTTATGTTTTGAGAAAACCCTTCTTTTATTCAAAAAGATTTTCTCAAGAAGAACTTCGTTATAAATTGTTTTAAACAGAAAATAAATTAATCTAAACCATTATTAAAGTAATTTATGCACAGTCCTCAGCACTGGTTTTTGAATTTGACAATTATTATTATATATTCACTAAAAGGAAACTTATAACTTTTTTGTTACATCAATTATTGTTGTTATTATGAGATGTTAAAACAAATCGATGAGATCGAATGCTTTTAGCCTTTTAGAACAGCTTCATGCTTCCATATCTTCTGGTTTAGGTCTCTTTTTTTTCATTTTTTTTTTTTGGATTCATTATCTCATTTTATATCACCATTTCACACTTCATTATTTTTTATTTTACCCACGCGGCTTCTCTAACGTATAATAACTTTCATAATCATAGTTCTTATTATTATCATTATTATTATTATTATTATTATTATTATTATTATTTAAATAAGTGATAATTGATTATAAATATACTATAACTCATTAATTAAAAATAAATTTTAGAGAGAAAAAATAATTAATTATCATAATGAATTAAATTATATAATATTTTAAAAATTAAAAAAGTTATTTGTATATAAAATAGTTTCAAATAAATTAATTTTAAAATTATTATCTAATTAGTTATCAAGATTTTAGATACCAGTCACTTTATATTCAAATTTGCTAGTTAAAATTTGGTAGTTAATTAGATACCAATATAAAAATTATTTATTAATAATAGAAATTACTTTAGATATTAATAATTTTTTTATTTCTATAATAATATTTAATTTAGTTAATATACTAATTAATTATTTTTTTTCTAAATTTGATTTCTAGTTAATCATCTGCTTCGTTAATGCATATTGGTGGGGAAATAGATGGCTTAAAAATGATTATTTTCTATAATGATGCTATAGACATGTGTTTGACGCTTAGAAAATCTGATTATAGCAATTAATTATTGATTATTATGTGTATTTATGTGAAGTATGAATTTGAAACTTGACATTTAATTAATGGGTTGCTTTGGTAATTTGTGAAGATAGATACGGTGAGACATGGAAGAAGAATTAATATGAATAAGTGTGGTGAAGCTTTAGATAGATGCATGGTAGTAGTCAAATTCTACTTCATCATAATGGGTCCCACTACTTTTAACCAAATTAGGGTTCTTTTGATACCCATTTCAGCAGACAAGTACTTTAGTGCATAATAGAATGTTTGACAAGCTACAAACTAACTAATTATATTTTTTATTTATAAATAACTATTTCTTCAGACAATCACATCTTGTGCTTCTTTCAATGCTTCTATTTCAATTTATTCTAAATCTTGTGTTAGGTTTCATTTTTATTTATTTTTTTTATCGAAATAATAAATAAATAAAAATAAGAATCACTTTAAGGGTGATTCAACTCTTATACATACAACTCCAAATAAAAAGAATATCTCATAACTCACTAAAGATTACTATAAGTATCTCATAACTCACTAAAGATTACTATAAGCAACACCACAATACCACCTACTCAAGCTAACAGTTGTTCATAATAAAAAACAGGCAAGTTCTCAAGACACCAGTCAAAATAAGAAAAACAAGTATAATCACATTTGAAAGTTAACCAAGACCAAACTTTTAGTTGAACAAAGAAGAATATCTCTATATGATCAATCACTCCTTCTTTAAAGATGTACTTGTTCCGATGTCTCCAAATCTCTCCTGCAATCTAAATACTTCCCCAAGCACCATTAACATTTGTGTTAGGTTTCATGAGATGTTATTTTTAAAGAATTTCGTCATTTAGTAGTTGGTTTATTTTACGAAACTGTTTAACCTTTGATTACTTTTAGAATACATATAAATTAAGCCATTGAAAAAGTGGATAAAGTTTCTCAGAATTTTGTTCCATAGTAAAAGATCTCCGAAACATTTTATCTTAATTTGAATGTTATTAAGTAAATCAATTTTTTGAGTCATAAAAGTTATTTATCCAAATATAATGTTATTATAGAAAATCCATAAAATCAATGCAAGCATAAGTACTCAATCTTTGATTTCAAAATCTATCAACACTTTAAAATTTTCAAATTTAAACGAAAATAAGTTACGTGAGATTTCTATGTCTTTTAAGTTTTAATATTGTTCTTAGATTTCTTTTGAACGTAGTCTATAGTAGTCCACAAACAAATAAAACAATTAGAGATATCACTACTACAAAAAATCATTAAATATATTTTTGATGACTAAATCACAAAAATAAATTCATATATTACAGAAATAAAAGTATTTACATGAAAATATGTTAAAATATAAATTATATTAACAAAATAAAGTGATCATTAACAATCAAAGATGAACACAATTTATATGTAGGTGTATAGTTATTTCATATGTATAATTTTATTAATTGTAATTTAATATATTAGAATTATTATTTTCTTATATTTATTACAAAAAAATACATTTCTGTTTAGCAAAAAAAAAATATATGTTAAAATAAATAAATTAATAAAAAATTATATGAAAGTAGGGATGACAAAACGGGTTGGACCTGGCGGGCCGGGCTGGTGGCCCACCATCATTTATGCGAGGATTCACTTCTTGAACCCGTCAACCCGAATGAGTCCAGCCCACCAATCCATCATTTTTTATTTTTGACACTTTTAAAGAGGAATCTCAAGTTTTTGGAATAAAAATTTGTGGTGGTCAATGTTTTATATAGAACTTTATTTACATTAATTTCATTAGAATGTTAAAAATTGATTTAATTTTATTACTTTTTCTTATATTTTTATTGTCCAAAAAGTGATATCAATTATTATAACCAAATAAATAAATTTAAAATAAAACAATTACAAAAAAAGAAAAAAAAAAGTGATGAATCAATTTGCTAGCCCGTCAACATGCTTTATGACATGACCAATTATTATTTTCGACTCGCACGACGAACCAATGATAAGTCGGGACTAAATAGGTCAAACGGGTTGGATGACCCATTTTACTACCAGTAAAAGAAAGTCAAGGACATAAATGATAAAAGAGTAACTAATTTTATTTTAAACTTCAAAAATATGTTAAATATAAACAAAAATATGATATTAAAAAATAGAAATTTATCTATGTTAGCACATTAGATGTAAAATATATGATCTTAATAAGTAGTTTGACCAAAATAGTAAGTATAAGGGTAAAAAAAGTGGATGTAAAATACCTTAAATGTTTGGGTAAACTTAATTTTTTATTTCAATGAGATAAAGTAAGCTAGGCATTGGCTAAAATTTAGTAAAAGAAGTTTCTTAAAAATAAATTATATATATGAAAATAGTTATCTTAAAATTGTTTTTAAAAAAGTTAAAAGTAGCTACAATTGTAATTAATTATTAAATAATTTAACTTTTGCAATGATCCCAGATAGCCTGCGTGTTGGTCTAAAAGTTGGACACAGAAAAGTTGTGTGTTGAACCATGTCACCCTCACCTCTGTATTAGGCTATAAGCGCTGTTTGTTTCAATGATTATAAAAAAGTGCTTATCTATTCCGCTGCTTCTCCATATCGCTTCTCTTTTTTAATCTATTCACTCTTCTGCTTCTTCTGCTCTATTTGAGGATTAACATTATCAACCATATTAATTATAAACTTACTCAAGGATTATTTCAAATCAATTTTAAAATTTAAAACTAATTACTTTTTTCTGTCCTTGAACAAGATTCATCACTGTTTCAGTGCTTAATGCATAAGAAAATTGACCAGAAATTATTTTTGACAGAAAAACAAATTTAACCTTTAGTAAATTAACCCGAACTTTTTAAAAGATAAAACTCGAAACTTAACTCCAACATAAGATAAGGCAAAGTACAATTCTCCCTCCACCTCCATATCTCTTCTCCCAACGCCTCCATATCAATTATAAAAAAGTTAGTTTTAATCTTTTTAAATAACTCTATAGGAAGTATAATCTCACATTTTTAAATAATCTCAGTTACATCCTATACCCTCATACATTCCTTCCAGTCGCAACACTTTCATTATTTTTTATCATTTTCCATCCCTAACGTTTGAGAGAGCGGTTCCATCATTTGTTGGCAAAAAGATTCATTGTATTTGACGTTCCCCAACACAAATATATTTCTCTTTAATTTTTTATTCCATTTTTGCACCTCACTAATTTTTTTCTAGGTTTTGTGACTTCCAAAAAATGAAAAAATAAAAATAAGTCAACGAAAACGCAGTCACCACTGGTAAAAACACCACAAACTTACTTAAACCACCAACCACTACCACTTGAAAATGAAGAATGCATCACACTTTCCACCATACTCAAAAGGACATTATTGAAATTAAAAAAAAAGTAAAGAGGTGCGGGAGGTATGGAGGTGCAAGGGCAAATTCTCCCTGCACCTCCATATCTTTTCTCTGCACCTCTATACTTTTTTATAATTCTAACAATATATTGTTTAGTATAGTGAAGAGTGTGATGTCTTCTTCATTTTTAAGTAGTGATGATTGATGGTGAACATTGGTGATTGAAGTAAGTTTATGATGTTTTTATTAGTGGTGACTATGTTTTTATTCACTTATTTTATTTTATTTTTTTAGAAGATACAAAACTCAGAAAAAAAAATTCAACGAGATTAAAATATGGAGTTAAAACTCAAAAAATAATTATCTTACGGAACAAAATTTTAATTAGGAAAGAATGAAAATGTTGCATTAGAAAACGAAGTATAAAAGTGCAAGGTTATTTACAAAAAGGAGATTTCGTTTTATTTAAGGTTATTTAAAAAATTTAAAACCGACTTTTGATAGGAAATGTTAAGAGGAGGGAGAATTTGACATAAGATAAACAAGATAAATGAATGAAAGTGAATTTAGCCTATTACGATCAATTTTACTGGTTAATATACTTTTATTCACGTGAAGAAGTGAAATTAACAAAATGTCAGCGAAGAGAAAAAAGTTAAATGCAGACATGAGGTACAAAGAAAGAAGCAAAAGTAACGTACACATTCAACATGTCCCATATAGAAGTTGTGACTAGATTTTTAAATTTAAAATTTAAGTCTTACAACAGATTTACATTAAAATATACTATAAAATGGAGATGATTTTAAATTTAAAACTTTAGTTAAAAAATATTTTTCCAATTTCAACATAATTCAATTAAATTTTTAAGTTGTAAAAAATTGAAATACAAATAAAAAAATTACAAGAGTGCAAATTTTATAAAAAATTTAAATGGAAACAAAACTCATAAAAATGATGTGATAAGATGAGACCCATTTAAAGTAAAATAAGATCTCATGAGAGCATATAAAATGCTCTTAGAAAGAAAGAAAGCTAACAAGTAAGAGACTCATGATGGCTAGGAAACCTTTACTCATTAAAATAGATGGAAGAGAGAAAGGTTAGATAAGAGGAAAAGACCACAGCTAAATCATGTTTGCCATGTGCTGCTTTCACCGCAAGATTTTCTCTAAATGCAAGCCAAAGATGAATGCTTGAAGCTAGACAAAAACACCAAAGCGTGGGAACATCGAGTTTAAGACAAAACAACACAAGATGTGGCTTTCTGGTCAATCCTTATTAGTGATGGCATGTCAGTATATGCACAGTAGAAAGAAAATACTGACAAACCACTACTTAATGTCTCCATACAAAGTTAACACACCATTTAGCATGAACCTGCTGTCTTTTAGAGTAAATGGGGGAATGCAATCCAAATAATCAATAGCTCTCTGTGGCTATGCATTAAAACAATTAACTCCAGAAGACAAAAGAAGCATACAACATAATTCTTTGCATGTTTTCAACTCCCTATGATGTCATACTCGTACAGAGCTACTACAAAAGTATCTCACAACCCAGTCTGTGTAAGTTCAATGATCACCCAAACAAGTCGTCATCATCATCATCATCTCCAACAATGTTAGGATTACTGTCTGACTTCCCACTCCCTTCACCGTCCTCCTTATCTGGTACTCGTTCACCAGTACTGAGTGCAGGTGAATATGCCCAGGAAGATCCAACTTTCATAGATAATGATTCTCCATAAAGGTCATCATAAATGCCGGTTTTAACTGGGGTTTTGATCTTTTTTAAGACTTCTTGTAGTTTATCAGTCACACCTTTTGGGGACGAATCTGCCTCCTTGGCAGAGGTCTGCTCTTTCCCTTTTGGTATTACAGTTATCTGTACAAGAGATTCATATTTACCGACTAGACTTCCTTCTTTGACACCAACTGGACCAGGTTCTGTTTCTACGTCTGCACCATCTGAAATTCCAACAACCTCAACTAACTCTCCCCCAACTTGATCCCTGAAGGCAACTCTTGTTTTCTTAATTCTCTTAGCCGGTCTTTCAGATTGATAATCTTTAGTTCTGACACTTGCTGAGCTAACAGACTCACCAGATTTGGACACTAGATCAGCCTTGTTGATACCATAACGATTCAGTAGCGTATTATAAGCTACAACAGCTTCTTCATCAGATGGATCAGGTGGCGGTGGGAAATTAATCTCTGCTGGTGGTGGAGGACGAGGGAAAAGAGCTGCATCATTCTTTCTTAATATGTACGCTCTTGTTGATGCAGCAAACCGCAAAGATTGTCCCACTTCAAGCTCAACTGGTGAATCCTTAGTCAGCCTCTCATTTGCAACAAATGTACCATGTGCAGACCCCAAATCAATTACATATACGCTGTAATTAAAAGAAATTGTTAATACCAATGAATCACAATTTGCAAGGGATTTTCACTTTTCACAGAACTTAATTAAATCCAAAAAGAGAACAACTAATCCATGAACTCCAAAACATGGCATGTGTCAGCCACTTAACGGTGAAAGATAATGATTTATTTTCCTTTCAAGGTCCCCTGAGGTTCAGACATCACTCCTAAATTTTACAAGAACTGTAATTACCTTCATTTTTTGGAATAACTAGTTGACAAAAATTAACTTGTTTGAACAAGGTTTGAGACAGTTTATTCAGAATATGCAATTCACAAGAATGTCAATGATATTTATATCCCAAAGTTAGTGCATCCATTCTAGTAAGGTTAAATTTGCAGGAGCAATTTTCTAACCTCCCACTCTTGTGAGGAATAACGGCAGCATGTTGGCGAGAGACAGATTGATGATCTAGCACAAAATCACAAGTCTGGATTTGCCTCCCAAAGATATTCCTCCGTCTGTCCAGATTAATCCGGTCTAGCACCTGACCATCCTTCAAAACTTCCAGGTAAAAGACACCTGGCCGTGGCTCAATCGCCCAATCTGGTGGCTGCCATGTTGACTGCCCTCCCCCAACCTGAGTGGCCTGCTGATTCTGCCCCAACAAGGGGGCTGCCTCCACTCCTACAGTCTTCTGAGAAACCTGAGACTGTGGAGGCCAAGCAGAGCCAACTACTTTACTAGGGGGTTGGGCACCATTTCTGGAAGCTGATGAGTTGACAGAAACAGAGAACGGTTCCAATGTCTGAGCCTTCTTAAATCTATCAAGACCCGACGTAGCCCTTCCATACATTCTCTTCAAATGGACTTAGCACATGAGCTCCTTCAGCTCCTTCTCAGTATGAGCTCAAAAACATGTTGCATCACAATGCCACCATGACATCAAAAGGAACCAATAAAACAAGCAACGTTTAAAACATACCTTGAGAAAATGCAACAAAGCTCTCTTTGCACATATCCTAAAAGGTTGTTGAGGGAAAAAAACATCAAAAACACACCTTGTGTGTAAGGGGACCAAGAAATGACAACACAGAGAATCGTTGAAAGGATAAAAAATGGCACATGGTGATTATAAGCCAAATGGGTAACTGAAAGCAAGATCGCTTGAATGAATCTATCCTAAGACAATAACATAGTATTAATCTGCTATAAAATTGGGGATAAATCTAACAATAATTGTAGTCATTCAAAAGCAAATTGAAGTTTAAGTACGAAAGTGTAATCGAAATCCAGAAAAAAGGAATAATTTTGGTGGTTTCCTTGGTGAGATGGGGAGTTGGAGAATCTTACCGATTAGGGTTTTAGAACGCTGCGTCTTTGAGGAGTGGACAGAGAATGAGAGAGTAGGAGAAATGCTGAATTTTCCATAGAACATAACAATCAACTGTTTTTTTTTTCTACAAAAATTGCTCAATTAACATATTTATAAATTTTAATTAGAATTTAATTAGCACTATTTTTAAGAGTTTAATTTTTATATATTTATAATATAATTATTTTAATCCATGATAGATTGATATATCCATGAAATCATGTGACCAATACAAATAATTGGTGAGAACTTATTAAACTACTACTAGTAAAAACCAATTACAAACAGGTAGAAAATAAGTTTGGATCATTATAGTTTTATTTTTATTGAAAAAAATTAATTTAATTTAAAATGTTTTAAAAAGAAATCATATACATATTAATAAAAATTATAAATCAATAAAAAATATTATTATTATTATAAAATTATGTAATTTTATTATTTATATTCATATAAAGCTTTTTATATCTTTATTTTATAATTTATTTGTTTATTTTATATGTAAATTTCTTATTATTAATGCATACTAAGTATTATTATATATTTGATTTGAATTTTATGTTGATTTTCAACATCGAAAACCGATATTCTATTCTACTTTTTTAATATTAGGAAGTCTTATGGAATATTTATTTTATATATTATTTAATTATTAATAGTTTATTAATTATTTGAACCAGTAGAGAGAAAATAATTATGTAATGGATGTGATAACAGAAGAAAGAATAGAAAATTTTACGTTGACAGAAGAATCAAGAAAGGTTTTCATTAGCTCTCTCTTTTATTTTCTTGGGTTGCAGTCATATAACATTAAGTCTATACTTCTGATATAGATAGTTCTTGTTTTTATTAATAGCATTTTTGTATTCATTCTGGCTTCTTCAACGTTAACATTACTTCAGTCTTATCATTCCCATTTTGGTTCTGAACACTAGCACACCAAGAATATAACAAACTGGTGTGACATCTTAATAAATTTATGGCAAGTTTAGTATATTTAATTAACACTATAAATAAACAAAATGTAACACTCTACCTTTAAAACATTATTGTTACAGTCATCTGTGATCCAGTTAAATATTTTAATCAATAAAGTGTCATTACAAGCAAGTGATTTGTTGACCCGTCTAAACAACAAACTGTCTAAAAAATTTAATTTTCTGTAAATAATTCAGAGGATTTAATAGCAATATAAACGACTGAAAGATCTGTATCTCAGTGTACCAAAAGTAAATAATGCAAGTAAATGTTATATTTATGATTTCATATCATACAAGAGTTCTTTCTCTTAGTCTTATTAATTGATTGTTTTCCAACAATTTTCTACAAGTTTAGAATATACTTTCTTGTGTGTTTTATTAAACTTTATACACTCTTCTCAAACCAGAGTAGATGAATGCTCCCTAAGAAAATCAGCAATCAACAAATTCTATATGACATAGTCAGAAGGCCACAATATAATGAATATTTTCCAATTCTAACAAATGAATCTCTACAAGGAATAAAGGACCCGAGCTTCGTGTTATGACAGTCTCAGGCTTACAACATTTCCTATATGACCAAACTGCAACAACAAAATCTAAAATTTGAATATTTGAATTGCTAGCAACTGTAGTTGGAAATCTGGGTGAGTATCTTCTGCCAGAGTCAAACTAGTCATGTACAGTGGAACAACTGGTAGCCTTTTCTGTTGGTATCTAGTTATCTGGTTCAAAGAATAGAGTTGTTAGCAAGTCAGCATATGACAGTAATTTTCAGCATCAATATAAAAGTTCCCCCAACACTAGAAGGTACTTTTTTTTCAACTGATATTTTCAATGAAGTTAGGATAGTGACGGGAACCAACTCCAAACAGCACAACACGAACCTTATGGTCTGATGCGTCATATATTCTAGTCCAAGCCCACTAATTGATATAACATTTTTGGTAACAGAATTTCATCTAGCTCCAATACTTGTTTAAGCCAAAATCCAGGAAGATTCATTTGCTATTTTGGTGAAGCTCCTTCTCAGCAAGAGCAAAGGTCACATTTAAACGTTCCTGCACATTTTGTAGGATGTTCTTTGTAAGTCTTTTCTGATTCTTTGAGCTTTTCAGCCATTCCATTCCAAATAATACTTGCACTCTGCATCCCTTTGCTTTTGGCGGTAAATCCTCAATTTGGTACCGAAGGTGTATCTGTGTGACATATAGGAGACAATTAGGTAAAAACAACTAGAAGGATAACAAGAACAGGAAATCACGAAAAACAAAGATATAACAAACAAGCACTGAAAGTCTAGAAATATGCTACACTTGGCTAACTCACATTGAAATAATCACCAAGAGGAACTCCATGAAGGTTCATAAGCTCTTTCACAAGCCAACCTTTTCCATCTGGAAGGGGAGATCTCTGCTGAGTACTTGTCACTTCACCTTTATAACTTGAAATACGCTTCTCAAATTTGTAATATACAGCTCTCTCGGAGATAAGACTGTTCTCCGATACCCACGGAGTATAAGAATAATTAAGATAACCAAGCTTTTCCATGACCCGACGGTCCAACTCACCCCCACTAAATATCTCCATGAGGTAACTTGCCTATATTGATGAAAGGAACAGAACTATAATCAAACATGAACATTTGAAAAGTTGTAAAGAAATGAAGAATAAAGATCCAATAATTTGCAGTTATGGAAATAATACACAACATGCATGGATTAGTGCATGTTTGTGTGTTGTGAGAGAGAGAGAGATTACAGGAATTGAAAGAGAGCAAGAATATATCTCAGACATGCTAACATCATCCAGACCAAGGAATGAGCCACTCTCTTCACTTATAAGGCTTTTGCTATCAGATTGTTCTTCAACAAACTCAACCTTCTGTTCAGGACTCAAAGATCGGGCCTTCCACAGAGCCATGATGGTCCTACATCACCCAAATATCTTCTTAGTAACATGTGATATCTACTATTCTATTTTATTTTTTATTACTACACCTTAATTTTTTCTATATGCCACCATCTATAAACAAGAATCTCATGAGTAGATGACCAAAAATATAAGCCTCTCAAAACAAATGTATTATTTTTTGGTGGTTAAGAAAACTTTCACACCGAAATCTATGTGGAGATTAGGACAGTTGAAAAGCAACTAGATTTGGTGAAAGATAACTTGGAAGGAAACACCTCCAGATATTTCCATATAACAAGCTCATTTCAATTATTCATGCACTGTACAAAAAAGTTACCAGAACTTTGTCACCATTAGACAAAATCATCACAATGACATGGTTCTTCATCATATTTCATTACTACTTAACATGATCTTCTATTATGACTGAGTAATACAAGAAATGAAAATTACAGACAAACAAATGCAATTTACTTCCACACATTACTCTTTCAACTACATGAAATTACCATTTATATAAATTTGATTGTTAGGTAAGCTCTAAACAAAAAGAGTTGAAATTCTGAATTTCCAATTCTCACACTTCAACACCATACATTGTTCAAATCAAACAGCCTCACTGCATTAGATTCAAAACACACAAATAAATCAACAAAAAGAAAAAATTGTAAACTCAGGGCAAATAAAAAGGAGAGACTGAACACAGAATAAGAGAGATTTTCATAAAAGTTGCAGATATTTAGGAAATAAGTTATCTGTCAGATGTTATATAATTCCCCTTTTCTACCTGTGTGCAACATTGAAAGACACAAATGACTGAAAATAGAACTTCAGCCTGCCATTTTCATCTTGTGTTTTTGCACCATGCCTTGCATCCACACCTCTACCCTTCCGGAGAGTTATGACGATTATTGGACTCCCCATTGAAGAAAATGTAGGAGGAATGACCTGAATGTCTTCAATATCTTCCCAAAGGAAAAAGAATCTTGTCTTCGTTCCAAACAAATTTGCATGAAATCCAATAATTCTTGCTGAAAGAAATAGGCGGCCCTGCAGAAAAATATTCACAATTTGATGAGATGATAATAAAGAAGCACGTACCAGTAAAATCCAGAGTATAAAAATAGACCATGAATTTCAACATCACACCTGCAGGGGCATTTTTCTTTTCAAATGACAGGTGAAATCATTGATGAGAAATTCCTCAATTGGAAGCCCAAAGAGTTTCTGAAATGCTGAATTTGTTTGAGGAGACCGCAAATTAATCTACAATTTTTAAAATAAAAGAATAAGCCAAAAAGAAAGGTGACAAAACAGGAGTACAAATAGGGACAAAGTGTTTGTCGTACCTTCTTCCCGACTTCTTTCTCCATTTTACTTAAATATTCCTTTGCAACATTGCCACATTTAGTGTTGTCTAAAAAAATTCTTAGGTGCAACTTAGACTGACATGCCAAAGACAACTTTCCTTCAAGGGGAAGCCATATATCAGCAAGATCAGCTATGTTTGCTTTCAGAAAATTAATTTCAGCATGTCCTAGAGATTCGGCGTCATCAAAAGGTCCATCAAAGTCATAAACAACGACATCCATCACAGAAGGAGGATCATCCATCGCATCAAACTCAAATATTTCTGCAAAGATAGACAGTGTTCTTAACGGATAAAAAAATCATATATAACATATCCCATGTGAAAACTAGAGTTACGTATTACACTACTAGATCACTGGATTCAGATCAGGTAATTACTCACCATTCCATATAGGATTAGATTTCTGGAACTTGATTGAACTAGTTCTTGTTTTCCCATTGCAAGTAAACACTACATATGGATCAGACAACCCACTAGAATCAACAGAAGCTAAATTGCTTCCTTCAATTAAGGCAACAGTTAGCAACCACCCATCTCCTTGTGCTTTTATTCCATGATCACTACCTAATATTGGAGTATCAAGAAAAGTCAATATAATCACAGACACATGGGCATTAAATGAAGCAAATAGGCAATAAACAGTTAAAAGACATGAGTGACAAACTCAGGGTCACTTGATTAAAGAGCCACACTAAGTGAAAAAAAAAAGAAAACCAAATTGATGAAATGTGGAGTATCTTAACACTGAGATTACCCTTTTGAGCTCTGGCCTTTATGAAGCGTGAGATTATACCCAACATGCGTTCACCTTGAAGAACGAAGACAGCACAGAAAACAAATTCACCAATTGAATCTGGCAAGTCCAACCCACCAAACTCAAGCCCTTGAATGGTGCTGGGTGCAGCCAGCCAAATGTGAACAAGAACATATAACCCCATGAAAACTGTCGTGAATACTGTGAAATTAGCAAAATACTGCACTGCAAGCCTCCAATCAGATTCAGGTTCTGCATGTAAGGACGCCAAAGCTTGCTCCTTATTGGAACTAAGGTCAGCAGGTTTAACAGTTTGGGATAACAAAGTGGCATATTGATCAAAGCTTTCTTTAACACCTTGCCGAGCCCCATTTTCTATCATTCCTTTCATCATGGTGCTCTGTAAAAAATTCATTCGCCATGATACAATCAGACGTGAGCATTGTTCTCCTGTAGGCAACTCCAGTCCGGGTGTGACTACATAGAGTATTTCTACCCTAAAGGTACTCCCGTATATAACATCAGGAGTGCTGACACTGGCTAGAACAGCAAAGTTCTTGCCATCGGCTTTTAAATATGTGTGTTCCTCATAGGCTTTGACAGCCTTAATTAATTTACTAGGAGCCTTGACATAAGAAACTAATCTTTTGAAGATCTTCCCATCATTTTCAAACTTCCAAGGTCCTATTTCCAGTTCTGTACTACCCTGTACCTCTGCCAATGACTTGAGAAAATTTGAATCTGATGAAAATAGCAACTCATTCAAGTCTTCTGGTGCAATAACATATTGTTGATCAATAAACACTCCCGCTGGTAAATTGTTAGGAATTCCATTGCCTTGATCTTCAGACTGTATTTTTTTCATTGTTTCTTCAAAAGTCACATTAGAGGACTGATCTTCATCATTCATCTCACTAACTTCAACTTTGTTAATTTCAGATTGATCAAAGTCTATGCTTCTGTGGGTTGAATACACATCAGAACTCTTATTAAAAATTTGAGCAATTCTACCTGTTATTGTTTTTTGTGTACCAGATTTTTCATCCTTAGCAGATGTAATTTCTTCGCTGGAAGGGGAGGACGGGATTGAATGGCCCGGGGATGATCTTGAAGGTGATTCTTTTGTTCTTGAATGTGAGAATAGATCATCACTACTACCATTTGACTCCATGGATGCATTCTTTTGTGAAAAATATATGCTCAAACGAATCTCACCTGCCAGGAAAAGGTAAAAAGAAGCCGAAATTTAAGTTCAAGGTAAACAACAATGTTTCATATATTCATGTTCGAAGTTAGTGAGCAGATTATTTTCCAGATGGTGTTTAGGTGGATAATCTTTCAAGAAGTATGATCCATATTCCATAGTCTCAAAATAGACATAATGCAATTTACACCATTTTATCAGTCCAACTTTACCCACAAAACCAATACAAACAATAGTATAAGTAGTTTCTGTGAAATTATTAAACTCATATCATTTCATCTTAGGAAGAGTTTGAAATATTACTACGTCAATTTGGTCCTACAATGATACTTTTTTTCAAAATCAAGATAGTCTAAAAGTAGATGCTCACTAGCAACAAATTGATGTCACGCAATGACATAAAATTGTTTGCGTAGAATAGTGCCAATATAAAATAATCAAACAACAAAACTGCTAGTTGAGAGGGAGAGAGAACAAACATAGTCCCTCAAAAGTTAGGTAAAGAGCAAACTATTGGATAAGGTAGAGGAAAGTACTGTTCAACAGCTTAACACACCAGATTCCTTGTTCTTGGACTTCTTGCTTTTGGGTTGCAAAGAATACCAAGCAGTACCAAGGGACTTGATCTCCTCCTCAAAAACAACTGAAATTGGCAACTTAAGTTGACCCACAAAGTCATCATTGAAGAACTTATCTTCATCCATAACCGATAAAACCAGCTCCTCATTAAGGTCATCCACCCTAAAGCTAAACTCCTCATTCCACTTTGGATTCAAATTCTTCTTGATCACTTTGGTCCGGAACCTCTGCTTTCCCAGCTGCAGCCTCACGTACGGATCACTCAACCCATTAGGATCCGTCGGTGGCAAGTTCTTTGCTTCGATCACACGAACCACAAGCTTCATTACCACGTTCAAGAACTCAAAAGGGAACCAGAATCAAGAATCTTAGGTAAAAAAAAGTCAACTTTTTTAACCACCCCGAAAACTGCGGGGCACCCTAGAAAGATCTTCCAAAAGGGTAATGCAGTTTATGACAAAGCTGTAGAAAGAATCAACTGAAAGTCGAAAATTATGAATCAAACTGTTCCACACAACTATAATTCTTCAGCCAACAGAATAAAAACCAAGCCATGAATCAGACACAAACATATGGAAAAACAGAAATCTTGGTTGGGCCAAAAGCATAGCTGATCTATGTTGGAAGGAATTCAGAATTAAATTTGTGCGACGAATTAAGCGTGAACAGCTGGAACAGTTGAGAAAGAATCAGAAGACTTCGTCAACTACCAAAGCAATAAGGGTATGGAAAAAGGAACATAGATTTTGAGAGAGGATAATCACAAAGTTACTGATGGAATGAGTGATCGAGACTGGAACAGAAATGGGAATTTACATAAAAAGGAAATCAAGTTTGGAATTGTTATACTTTTCTCGTATTAAATTGACAAATTCTGTTCAACTGCTAGCCACGGCGCGTGCGATGTTTTGTACCTTACCGTAGTATCTACATATACACTGCTAATCATATCTACACTGTTATTAAATTATTTTTACTTTTATTACAAAGTAAGTTTTTTCTTTCCTTTTTCTTTTTCACCAAGTTATCAAGTATATTTTATTTTAAAAAAATCTTGAAATCTGGCTTGATAGACTGTTAATAACTTTATTTAAATATAAAGTATTATTTATACTAAATCATGCTAAAACTTCTGCTTCTTAAAAACGTGGTAATCAAGAAAATTGAGATAAAGATAATAGATGCTTGTGATATTATTTTTCCCCACTTTCTGTTTCGTGCTGAAATGGGTTATGGATTTAATATTGAGTGGAAGAGTTCCCATCCTTTTGTTAAATGGCACCACATGCTTCTGGGTCCAATTTGGAGGGCACCCACAAGTAGTAGCCCCCCCTAAGGGCAAAGGCTTAAATGATTACTATTTATTCTTAAAGAAAAGTCAATATAGACTCAGTAAGGTATATAATTTATACATACAAAAAGTATTGGTATACATCAATTGCGTATTTCCTTAACCTTTGTTGGTTATGATATGGTTGAAGCAAAAAAAAGGCTTGCAACAAAGTGGTTATGGAGGTGTCTTTGGGTATTCTGTATTCTTCATGAAATGCGTTGGCATTGCATGTGAGGGGCCGTCGATGGTGATTGAAAACGAGTGAAAATTGTAAATGTCCTTTACACGTTTTTTCATTCAATTATCCACTTCTTTCTCTAGGGTTGTGGTGAATACTATTGAAATTAACAAAATACTGCAGTGCAATCTTCCAATCATTTCAGGTTTTTGCCTCATGTAATAACACATTTTGCCGATCCAGTTTCTATCATTCCTTTTCATCATAGTGTTTTGGAAAAAAATCATTGGCCATCATACAATAACATTGTTCTCACCTGTATGAAACTCTGGTCCGGTGTGATTATTATTTGTACCTCCCGTACAGACAAATTTGAATGACATGAGGAAGATGTTGAAGGTGATTCTTTTGTTTTAGAATGTGATAATAGATCGTCACCTTCAAGAACAAAAGAATCACCTTCAAGATCATCCCATGTCATTTAAACTCGTATTCTCGTTGTAGCAGTGAATGAATTACATATGTTAGGATGAAAACTCTGGTAAAAATAAAAACAATTAACAGTTATAATAGCTCAAATTTTTAATAGGAACCCTGATGTATATTGAACCATATAATCATCTACTTGGATCAACCTGACATTTTGAAGTTTACACGAAGAATGATGAAGATGAGTCTCTAATGTGGCATTTAAAGAAACTATGAAAAAAATACAGTATCTGAAGATCAAGGCAAGTAATGAAATTCTCTAATGTTATTGCATCAAAAGACTTAAATATTGAAAGTTTGAAACACACATATGATGGCAAGAACTTTGATGTTCTAGACAGTGTCGGCACTCCCGATGTTATGTACGGGAGGTACAAATAATAATCACACCGGACCAGAGTTGCGTACAGGAGAGAACAATATTATTGTATCATGGTCAATGATTTTTTACAGAACACCATGATGAAAGGAATGATAGAAACTGAGATCGACAAGGTGTTATTACATACAACAGAACCTGAATTTGATTGGAAGCTTGCAATGCAATATTTTGCTAATTTCATAGTATTCACCACAGTTTTCAACTATTAATGCCCATGTGTCTAATTATATTGATTTTTCTTTAATAAAAGCACAAGGAGATGCCGTAACTCTACTCCTTACACATGTTTTATATAATTTCTTTCTCGTTAACAACATTGTGTTTTGCAAAAATATTTGAATTTGATGCTAAGATGATCCTTTTGCTTTGTCACATTAAAGGTGACAATGTTGCAAAAGAATATTTAAGTAAATTCCTTTTTCAAATTTGTATCTTTCAAAGTTGCACACAGGTAGAAAACCATAATCATATAACATCTCACAAATAACTTATCTTCTCTATATCCGCAACTTGTATGAAAATATATCTTATTCTGTGTTCAGTTTCTCTTCTTTCTTTGTCCTGAGTTTAAAAAGAAAACAGCAAAAAGTAAATCATCCATCAAAACCAGGAAACGTCGCAATGAATTGTAGTCAAATAAAAAATTCAAATACCGATCAAAATCAATTCTTTCTATATTTACACTTTCTTTATTCAAAGATATATTTAAATTAATTAATAATTAGTAATAACATACATATTAAATGTAATACTCTGTTCGTCTTTCTCTTCCCTTCAAACCAAAGCTGATATTTCCTCAGTAGAGTCCCATCTTCCTCCTCGCGCGCAGCACCTCTTCCATGTAATATAAATAGTTAAATATGGTTTAAAAATTAGTTCGAATTTTCAAATTTTAAAATTTCAGCAAATTTTCATGTCAAATTTCAAATTTTAAACTTTAAATTTTAAATTTTAAATTTTAAATTTTAAATTCCAATTTTTATTCCTAAGTTTAGAGCGGTAGAGATGAAAGTGAAATAATTTATGCTCCTTCCAACTACCATTCCATACCTAAGTGTGTTTTATGGGCTGTGACTTTGACAGAAAACAAAAATCCAAAACTTTATTTACAAAATCACTAAACTCACTACTATTTATACATCATTAGATTTCAAAATCATTTAATATGAGAACAAAAAATATCTAAATTAGTTATTTTTTTTTGTACAAATCTCAATTTATAGTAAGAGGTAACCTTTAGCTGCCAACTTATTAATATTTTATCACTAATTAGTAAAACAAAAACTACTTTCATGTTCAAATTAATTTTGAAACATTAATTGAGTATTATTAAAATGTGATCTCTAAATTAATTATAAAAAATCAACCATATTTCACATTTAAATTGTAAGTATAATAAATATATAATTATATTTATAATATGACTGTGTAGTAATACTCAACTTAAACTATAAAATATATATTATATAAATGAATAGTTATATAGTTGTATTAAACATGTTTATATAACTTTAAAAGAGCATATTAAAAAGTTTATTCGATTATTTTTCATGTTATTGTTTATTATTCAATTATATATATAATAATATTACACAATATGTAACAAAATTATAATATCACATTGAACCTAAAATTGTAACACGATATGTTTATGATTTTTTTTATTATATGTTGATTTGAAATTGAACTTTGTATAATTAAATTTAAATTTTAAAGGGTATGAAATATGATACCCACCGTAACTTTTGTACTATATTTGTACTTGTTGTGTGACGAGCAGTGTATAAATATTTTTGTTTTTTCAATATTTATAAAACATATTTCTGATAATATAAATATTAGTATAATTGTTATGTTTTTATTTCTATACCATACAAATATATTTTTTATTCATTATTAATATTTTCATTTACATTGCATTTATTTAATATACATGGTTACGGAGGACATATATTTGAAGATTGTAATTTCAATATAAATATAAGGTTTATATGATAGATATTAATCAACAATTTTATCATATATAGTATATATTAAATATTTGTAGGAACATTATTTGCACTGTGATTATTTTTCTATTCTATAGATCATTTAAAATTTAAAACTATTTAATGTTAATTTAAATATAGTTTTAAAGTTTTTAAAAATTCATTTAGCTATCGGGTCAGGTTTCGTTACGAATGAGAGCTATTTAATGTTAATTTAAATTTAGTTTTAAAGTTTTCAAAAATTTATTTAGTTGTCGTGGTTCATGTTTGATTACGAATGAATGAAAAAAAAAATTAATTATGTTGAAAAATAAATAAGAAATAAATTAAATATTAAATTATTTGGTAGAGTAAAACTGATGAGAAATAGAGATAAAATATTTTGAAGGTTATGTAATGTAATTTATTTGATATAAAATAAGAAGAGAGAGAAATTAATACAAATAAATGAGATTAATTGCTTTTTAGAAATTTTTTCATAAAATATGTAATATTTTTTTTTTCTACATCTTTACTTTACAAAAATAAGGATAATCAACTCGAATTGACCACTAAAAATTAACTTAGAAAATAAATTAATTCAATTCTATTTAACTCATTTTGAATTTTTATAATCCAACTTTAATAGATTATTAAGGTAAATTCACTAAATTTTAATTTTTTTAAAAATATTTAAATAATTTAAGATTGGAGATGCTAGTTTTAAACATTTTATAAGAATATATTCAATGCATAGTAATGATCATGATTCTAAGTTTAATATATGAATTATGGAAAAAAAATTACAAAAGTTATATTTATAATAAAGTATAAATAAAACTTAAAAAGAAAATTTTAAAAATATTATAACTTATTAGAATACTTTATTAATAGATATAGTCTACCTATATATCGTTTTTGTTAATATATGGATTTTGGTCTAGTCTCATATTTTTTTATTATTATTATTATTTTTTTAATAATATTTTTTTATGTGATAATAAGTGATTGTTGTTACTTAAGGTGTGAGCTGAGATGTAAAGTAGCATAGTTATGTTTAACTTTTTTATAAAAAAAAAAAATATTATAGTTAACTCATACTCAAATCATACATTAAAGACACATAGAAAATTTGAAACAAAATCAACATTTAACTCATTTAAAAAAATTAAGAATATAAGTAAACAACACTGCAAATTTCTCATTTTTTTATATTTAATTTAGTCACATTTACATATGATAGAGCATTTCATGTTTGTCAAAAAAGTGGTTAAGCAATAATAATTTCTCTCTTTTCCCGTTCTCACAGTGTTAATGTGTATTTGGACAGATCTTTTTCTCCTTCCAGTGTGGTAATCAGATCTATCATCTATCCTGAAGCAGTCTGGAACTCAACCTAAAAGAAAAAAAAAAGCAAGATAGTCACATTTAAGCATATTAAATAGAATAAACCCACATAATTTAAACTTGGACACTTTAACTACCTCATTGAACAAATCAAGAAGATCAACATAATATGGTTTTCCCCTGAAATGTTTCTTAAGAATGCGTGGAATAT
>Ga0123342_1002278_pt1 | contig 31912 bp, 17 predicted proteins | sample Turbeawhitnodule_FD_89960 | JGI IMG/M metagenome (GOLD analysis project Ga0123342, IMG submission 89960) | Root nodule microbial communities of legume samples collected from Mexico - Turtle bean Mexico white nodule | ecosystem: Host-associated > Plants > Roots > Nodule | place: Mexico: Nepantla... | reverse complement strand
TATATATATATATATATATATTTCTTTAAAATAAAAGAGGGAGGATTATGACAAAAAATAATATATATATATTAAAAAAAAAAAAAATATATATATATATATATATATATATATATATATATATATATTTCATTAAATATTAAATATGAGAAATTAATATAATTATTTAAACTTGTATTAGTTTATGTAAGATCTGAGTTTTATTTTAAGATTTATATTTTTAAATAAACATTAAAAAAATTACGAAATAAGAATTAATTTTGAAAAATAAAATAATTAATTACTATATTAATTAAATTAAACATTATTTTATAAATTAAAAAGATTATTAATATTTAAATTATTTTTTATTATGATAATAGTTTTTAAATATATAAATTTAAGTAAGTTGTGGTTTCTATTAGCAATTCTGTTAACAAAATATTACTAAAAAAATTGAGTAATAATTTCAAAATTTTATCTCTATCTAAATAATTTAGTAATATTTATTGAAATTTTATAAAATATTTATATTAGTGATATTTTTATAATTTGGTAAAAAAATATTCTTAAAGACTTTTAATAATAATTTTAAAACATTGTATATCTCTGTTAGAAAAAAAATACTAATTTTTAATAACAGTTTTATAGCGTTACTTTTTTTATTAAAAACAACTAAAAAGATTTAATAATATTTTTAAAATACTATCTTTTAATAAATAAATATTATTAAAATATTTAGTAACAATGTTATAAATGTTTGTATTGATACATGAAATGTTGTTAAAAAATAGTAAGATTTTTTTTAATAAGCAATTGTTAACATTATTAATAGTAGTGATACTTTCTAGATTGTTAATTAAACAATTGATGTTGAAGAATTCGTAGTTTATGTTTTTTTTAACAATGTGTTCATTGAATAGTTATAATAAATAACTAGTCATGATCAATAAACTTTAATAATTCACAATATAATTAATAATAATAATTTAGACATATCAGAAGTTATAAATTAAAAATAGTATTATTTTTCATAAAAAGACAATATTATAAATTAATAATATTATATTTAATGTGACATATTACAATTTGTCATATGAATAACTTTGATTCAGCACCAGTACTCTCAGTTATCTCAGGAAAAGGTGCATCAGCAGGTTCAAAAGTTGGGTAATCTTCATAAACACAATCATTCCAAACATTTTCACTTCTCTGAAGGATCTGAATCTGGTTTCTCCCATAATTTGGTGACTGCAAAATGTATTTTGTCATATCTTCATGGCAGCGTTTTCCTACATGATTCACAAGTTTGTCACAGCAATAACTGCTAACAGTTTCATTGCCAAAAAATATAGCTGAGAAAATCTTGCCACCACAATCTGGGTATAACTTAGCAGCACATTTTTGTAAATATTCATCATATGATGACAATGGTCTTGGTGCATGATTTGTTTCACCATAAGAACTGGGTGATGATGTTTCTGGAATCTTGTCTGAAACTCCTGTTTTCAGCATTGAAGTAAAGCTAATTGTGAGTAACAGTACTAGACAAAAGTTGTGGAATGTGGCCATGGTTTCAAAGGTGATGATGGCTTTTGAGGATGAATTGCAAAATTTGATGATGGCTTTGAAATGGTTTTGAATACTATAATATATAGTAGAGTTTTTATAACATTTACATTAATCGGTTTTCATATTTTTAATTAATGTGCATTAAAAATTTGATAAAACGTAGGTTATAACGTAATTCGTGAACAACGATTGCTCTATTCCTTATGTTTTGCAAATTAGATTATGTTGTTTCAAATATAACTGTTCATAATACACTGAAAACATAATTAAATTTTTACTCTAAAGCTAACCCTAGACAAGTAAATAGGGTAATATAGGAGCAAATTATCCCTCCACTTCCATATTTATATAAAAAAATATTTTTAACCTTTTTAAAATTTTTAAATAATTCTAAATGAGCAAACTATACATAATCACCTCAAAATACTACAAATTTTTTTTTAATCATCAACGTTCATCATCAACCACTACAAACAACCACTTTCACCACTTAAAGAAAAAATACACCACACTCTTCAAAATACTCTAGAATATTCTTAAAATTAAGAAAATATAGAGGTGTAGGAGAAATATATAGAAGTGTAGGGAGAATTTGCCTAAAGATAAAATCATATTCTCATATCCAAATCCTTGTTGATCCAATACTCTTGGAATGCCTATTTTTCGTACCTTTATTTTTTAATTAAGGTTTGTTAAAAATTAATAATATGTATGGTTTTCACTTAATTAATGAATCAACAGTTTTTCATATTAGTTATGTTTGCATAAAAATTAGGAAACATGATTTCAAATATAAGCTGTGCATAATATCCTAAGAAAATAATTAAGTTGTTACTTTATTGGACAGAATAAAGTTACCCCCAAATAAGTAAAAAGGGTATGATGAAATGATAATTCCATATCCAAATAGTTGTTGATCTACTATTATTAGAATGTCTTTTCTTTTGTACTTTAAGTAAACTTATTTATAAACATTTTTAAATATAGAAAAAAGAAATAGATAAAATAAACTTCTTAAAAATCTAAAATAAATGTATATACAGTCTAACTTTAAAAAAAATACAAAAGATGTTTTACAATAAATTATTCATAAATTAATTCTAACCTAGGAGAAGTTTATTTTAATTTTTTTATTTTTTATCTTCAAAAAATGTTTAAGGAGGTAATAAATGAGTGGAAAAATAACTTATTTGATTGGAAGAAAATAGTATAAGGAAAAATTGTTTTTATATCATTATTGAAAATTTAATTCAATTTTTATCTATTATAATAATAATAAATTATTTTTTTATCAGTAATGAATTAATAAAATAAAATGGAACACTTTAAGGGTGTCTCAACCCTTATACATAAGATACTCCTAGTTTAAGCAATCAACAAAGCAAATCAAGATTAAGTGACACACCACTTAACTCAAGAATCTTAAACTATTTAAACAACTCCTGCCCAAACAGGAACTGGTTTTGCAAAAACCAGCAAACCAAAAAATTGACGGCTATCTAGCCACTGGAATTTTAACAATCTAAAAACTTGAAGTCTAGCTAGCTCCCTACCCATTGCAGCAATACCAAACCTACTACCTTGTGCACTACATTTTATTACCAAGGTGAGGCACGTCCTCTACTGTCAGTCTACTTCCAAAAGCTACAAAAATCTTTGCACATCCTCGTCTTTTAAGCACCAATAGTTGGTCAACTAACCACACAAAACGTGCATCTACAAAAACTGCATAACCTTGACCAGCATTGACAACATTTGGACATGGCTTACAGGTCATTTTTTTGCCTAACAGACCTGTCCTGCTTGATGCTGCAATAAAATAAGCCATAACCCTTTGCTGCTTAATAAATCACTTCTACACCATCATCTTCATTGTCCCTTCCTCAGCGCCCTTCTTGTAACGTATATATGACTCTACCACTAAGAGAATCATTGTCTCTGCATCCCTACCATAAGACTTTTCCAACCAATAGACATAGATATACAATTCTAACCAATAGCTAATGTACCGAACAGGTAATCCAGATACATATGAAGATAACGAAAAAACAAAGGATCTCATCCAACACCTAACCCCACCCTAGTAATATCCTTTTAATTTCAAACATATAACATGATAAAGAATCCAATCAGGGATCCCAACATGAAAAACATTCATCATATCTTTCAACCATAACCAAGCTTTGAATCGTCTTTGTCGTGACTTCAGTTAGACCTGCAAACAACTAACACAACTAGCTTTCTAAGAGCATTAGTAGCGCTAATCTCATAAACATCACGACAACAAAATTAAAAAAGTTTACAACTGTAATTTACGAGACTTCTTTCTATTAAAACAAACACCTCCTTCTTCATCTTCTCTTTCGCATAGATTTCAGACATTCCGTAGGATTTATGCACCAGTGGGCGTATGTAAATTCAGCTACATTCTCTTTGTTTGTAAGCCACGTCCACGCCTTTAGTTGAGCCAAAGTGAAGAATTCAGAGTTGTCTGTTTGACCTTCCTTAAAAATGATTTGATTTCTTTGTTTTCAAATTTCTCTGACCACTGCAATCCAAACACACCTCCAAGATCTGTTTATCTCTTGCATAGTCCAGTTCATATTAAACTGTAGGAAATGGGATTTTCCTTCCCTATAAACCACTATTGGTTCCCCACCCATTCACTACAGAGGCACCATACTCTCCAGGCTACTCTACATTCGAAGAATACATGACTTCCACTTTCCTCATCTTCCTCAATAGCACACCTATTGCTTTCTAGGATTAACCCTCTTCTCTCCAAATTAGCACGGGTCAGAAGTTTGTCATTAAAACTCTCCAGGCAATAGTTAATGTTGAAGGTAACGCCTTGATGCTCCAAAGACCCTCATACAATGTACTATTGGCTCCTTCGTCCCTTGTTCTTAAACAATTATAAGCTGAGTTAACCGTATAAGATAGTTTTTCAGTCGTCTTCCATATCCACTGATCCCTGGACCCTTTTAATAAGGTTTTGTTATCTAACAACGATGTGAGTTGGTTTTCCTCACCGATTTCCCACTCGAAAAGACTACGTCTCCATGCCACTTTCCAACACCATGTGTCGCTATTCCAAAAACCTACTTGTGAAAGGCTAGCAGATTTTTCATTGGCAATGGAAAATAGCCTCGGAAATTTTACTCTTAAGGCCTCATTGTCTAACCACTTGTCTTCCCAAAACCTTATATATTTGCCATCCCCCAACTTCCACGACATTTCGTCTTCGAAGCAATTCCCTCATTCTTCTGACAACTACACTTTTTTTAAATCTTTCCACCAATTTGACTCCTTATAACTGTTGACTGCTCTTCTTAGTTCTCTCCACCCACCATACTTTGAATCCAACACTTGCCTCCATAAACCTGCCTCCTCTGCATTCGCCAAATCCATTTCCCTAATAACGCCTCGTTAAATGTCCTTATATCTTTAATACCTAGACCACCCACCTCTCTAGATTCGCACACCTTTTCCCATGTCACACATGCTATCTTCTTACCTTCCTTCCCCCATTTGACAACAAAACCTTATAAAACAGAGATATTGACAACAAAACCGATTTGAGCATACGTATTCTCCCCGCCATTGATAGAAAATAATAATAATAATAATAATAGCAAAGATTAAAATAAAATACACCCCTAATTAATTATCTTTATAACATTATATTAACTTTATATTAAGAATATAAATTATTATGTGTGAAACGTAATCAATAATCAATTGTATTATTATGTCTATTAATTTATGTTTCTTTCGTTCTTATGTAAAAAAAAGGATAATTTTTTACATTTATCACATTGCATTGAATAGACTAAAGTCAACAATGGCATTAAAAAGGATAAAACAAAACAAACAAACTAAAATAAAATTAAGAAAAGAAAAAAACCTTTTGATAGATAATAGTAGAATAAATAAATAAATAAATAAAAAGGCTAAAATCAACTTTTGATCCATTAGTTTCGAGAATGTGTAAATATAATTTTTGTCTATAAAATTTGTGTCGCTCTTTGGATGTAGGAGGAAGAAGGTGAGAGCGTGCAAACAAAAACCATTGGACATTAAAGTTAAAAAATACATATGACGACGATTTTAGGGAAGAATTGTCGTTTCAGTGTTTTTTAATTTTGAATGAAAATTTAATAGAGAACATTGTTGTTTCTTGGATTTTTAACAATCATTATCATGTTATATTTCTGAATTTTTAACAACAATATTTTGTTAGAACTATAATTACTTTTTGCGTTATCAAATAAGAGTTAATTATCATCAAAATGTTTGTAAGTTTTGTTTAATTATATGTTTCTTTTTACGATTTTAAGTCTGAAACTATTGTTATCGTTATTCGTCAATTTTGTACTAGTGGTATTATATTTTAGAGTTTTTTTTATTAAAAAACTTACATGATGTTAGACGTATTACTGAAATCTAAAATCTCACAAGTTATATGTTAAAAAAGAAATTCAATGCTAAGAATATATATGGACACTAGTGTAAATAAGATTTTTTATGACGGTTGTACAAGACTTTTTATGATAGTTATACCAACGACATATATACAAGAGACATGAAAAGTTTACACTTTTATGTTAGTTGAAGAACCGTCATAGTAAGTTGAACTTATTATATTGGTTGTATTTCAACCGTCATAAAATACTTAACTTACTATGACACTTTACACTACAACCGTCATAATAAGTCAAACTTTTTATGATATTTATTACAATAACCGTCACTTGCAATTCTCAAATAAATCAATTTATTGATAATTAAATAGTATTATTCAATAAACATAAATCAATTCATTGATAATTAAATGGTATTATTCAATAAACATAAATTAATTCATTGATAATTAAATAATATTATTATGTATACATGGTACAAAATCAATCTTACTATCTTAAATTATGAAATAGAAAATAGTATACTTGACTTCCTCTTTCTACAACTATTTATTAATTTAGGAGCATCAACCGATTTTGGCACATCATTTGCAGCCTACACTTTAGATTGGACATTATTTGTTGCAAGTTTTTGAGTTAGGGACCTCTCCACAACCAAAAAAATAGTCTAATGATTTTTTACCACCATCATAGCTAACTCCATGACATTCAATTGATTTTTTAAACCTAAAGTTTAGTCTCCACCTTTGATTTTTTAAACCTAAACTTTAGTCTCCACCTTCAAATAATAGAGAAAAATTGCATAAAAAATAAGAAAAGACACAATATCATAAGTGATTATTCATAAGAACAAGAAAAGAAATGCTTGAATGCAATAATTGGTTCTACATTTTCCGAGTTTCATGTGATTAGAACCAAATCTTGTCAACAACAACCAAATAAATGCTTATCCCTTAGAAAAAAACTTCATGAATATCAAATTATTAATAATTGGAAATTGCAGAAATCTTTAGTTATACGGAAAATCCTTTCCCGAACTCAAAAAAATGAAAAAAAAATATTATTATTATAATTTTTTGAGATAGTAATTATAAAAACTAATGAACTTATTATAAATAATATAGTTTATGATTTGATGGACATGTAAAAATGCATAATCTATTTCATCATATTTTAGTTAACATCGTTTGTGGTTGAGAAAAGTTGTTGTCAGATGTGAAAGAAACATTTTTGGTATTTATGACTTTTTTTCATAGTGGTGCATTAAACTTTCACATGGACTAGCAAATAAAATGTTTTGCATAAAACCTTTTTTTGAGCAGACCCACATCCAATTATCCTTTCACTATTGGGCCTTTTTCAAACTCCATAACAAGTTTCATTCCTATAACCAAGTTTCATACTTAGATGTCTCCAAAAAAACATAAATAGATCAGCACAAGTTAAAACTATTTATATGAAAATTGGCGATTCTTACATAAAACACAATAACTATAAATAAACTCCATAAGTTATTTGAATGTTAACTTAACTTTTTGATTGATTGTAAAATTGTTAAGTGAAAATATGAAGGTACAAATTAAAATCAGTTAAAATATTTTTTTATCCTTGTAAAATTTTCAAAGTTTAGTTTTCATATTTCTAAATAAAAATTTTACATTTTTAGTTATAATTTTAAAATGCGTCACTTTTGATCCTACGAAGTATATAAATAACGTTTTATAGAGATAAAAAAAAAGTATTTTTGATAGCATTTGAAAAACAAAAAATAGTACATTTTAAAGTTAAATCCACTAAAAATATACAATTTAAAAAAAACTTTGTAGACACGTTAGTTGGATTAAAACATATTTTTTACACTGAAAAATAATATTAAATATAACTAAAACATTGCATCTAAGTTTCTTTATTTAAAACCATTGTAATAAAACTAACAAAATGTACCTTATTTACCATAACCATGTTTGTTCCTTTTGACTCTAAAGTACAACATTGAAATTATATTGAGGAATGTGGACTCTAAACATTTTGTTTGGGCCTCTGATGTTTAATGTTTAGGTGAGAATTAGAAAAGTGTATTTAATTAGGTCAAGTTGTTCTCTTTCTAAAACATAAGCACAAAACCAAAACTTTGACTAATGAATCTTGAATTTGAACTGCACTTGTCACTACACATCATGAATAATGACTCTATCCTCCCTACAAATTTTGACCTATAGGAAAGGCCATGAAACCTTTCTTTCCTCAAATGGTAAATAAAAATAAGATGGCAAGCAATAAGACAATGATAAATAAATTTAATTACCTTTAAAAAACCAAAACCATTGAAGTTTAATCAAGTGCTCCTAGGTAGCTACCTGGAACTCTTGAAAGAACATCTCCTCTAACTATGTGAGAACCTCACAGATCGATTTTTTTCACCACCTTCTACCACAGTCACATTCAAGCATGCAATAAACATCTATCAAATGTATTTTCACTAGCATTCAAACTTTTAGCTCATACTTTTTTTTCATTTCCTTCTTACATAAGCACACTCAGCCAATCAAAAAGCACATAGAACCACATAGCCACATAGCAGCATCACATGATGACATCTAATGCTTGTGACCTGTTAATATAAATGAGATAAAATTAAGGATATCAATGAGAAAAGCGTATGTGATGTCATAATCTTTCCCCAATGATAAATCAAACTGAAATAATCCCCAAATAATATAAAGAAGATTGTGAATATCCATTTATACATCAAAAGAAAACCAGGAGACACTTGCCAAGGTATGAGTTGCAAGAACACTAGAAGAAGCATTGAAACTATATCAACCGAGGGGTGTATTGAAGTTCTACTTAGCTTTTCAATTACAAGTATAAACCTCATTCAATAGAAGAAAAGAGATTTGTCATGAAAATCTCCTATTACAGTGAGTTATTAGTGTTATGATAATTGTCAAAGCAAAAAAAAAAAGAGTCTGCATAGATACAAAATTTCATTTGACTGTTACTTGCAATATTCTCTTAAACTTAGAGATTTTGTAAAAGCGTACATCAACATTTACTAGAGAGTTACCTTGATAACATTTAGTCCATTGTTGATGACACAAAGGATGAATACCCAATGCTTTGATACAAGAAGAATATGTGGTCATATATAGATAAAAATTATTGCAAAGCTACCTCTAACTAGTGCTCTAACGATTTCCAGATTAAGAGTAATTAACTAAAACTAAAAAGCAAACGGATTGATAAGAACATAGGTAATTCCCATTCTCAAAGTGATTTGCACATAGACGGTTTATTAATACTGAAAAAGGATGTTCTGCATAATAATTTTAGATCTAAGAACTCACTAATTTCAACAACAAAAATAATAGACCTCTCGTTCAAACAATCTACCGAACCCTTCATGTGCACGAGCCTATTTGTATCGATAATGTCGTACAAATTTGAACGTCCTTGGAGTATGTATCTTCAGCGTCCCAATGTTCCTGGTCGACAACCTCTAACACCTATGTAATCAAGAACACTGCCTTCTCATTTGATTTCAGACCTCACCGCTTTATCGTCACCACGAACTCTAACACAAAATCTCCATCATACCGACGCTCGAGGCGACGTAAGGCACCGTAGTGGAGATTATGAGTCGTTTCTCCTTGTGATTGATCTTCACATTCCTTGCGAAAAATTGCACAACTATGTTAGTGGAGACGAAACATGAAGCAAAATGTGTGTTAGGAATGAATTTTCAGCACAAATAGAAATTAGGGTTGAATGCACAAAACATTGGTTGTTAGAAAAAATGAGAAAGAGAAAGGGAAATGCATAAAAATGACACTATGGGTTGCAAGTGAACAAGAGATAGTGCTCATTCTAACCAAAAATGAGACAATGCTCGTTGCCACCAAAAAATGCGAAAAAGGAGACGGATCTCTTTGGAAAAGAACACAAAGGGAAAACAATGTGAATGAGAAAGAACCCTAAAATGAAAAAGAGATTAGAAGAGTTATTATGACAGTTCTAATTACAATAGAAATAGTAACAACTTTCTATGTCATTTAAAATAATAACGTCATAGTAAAATTTTATTATGTCAGTTTTAATAATAACCAACATAATAAATTTTAATTTATTTACTATATTGCCACAGTTTTACTTATTATGATGGGTAGATTAGACCCGTCATAATAAGTCGTCATTGATTTCCAAATTTGTACTAGTGAAAGCATTAAAAATCCATTTTATTTCTATTCTCAAGGTTTGCAAGATCATCATAGTTACTTTCTAGAAAATGTTTGAAACTATAAAGTTTAATTGCATGGTCGAATGCACTTTATCCACCAACCAAAAAAGGTTCAAGGAATAAGTGGAGGATTATAAAAAATTTAACATACTAAAATGGAATCACATTCTTCAAAGATGATAGGTTTCAATAAGCTCAATATAAATAGCCACCACAAGCTCTTCATATAAAGCTTTTTAAAAAAGCTTCAAATCCTTAAAAAAATATTATCACTAGTCGCATGTCTAGGACAATCTCTAGTCATTCCATCAATGTTAAATTTCACCCACCCTACACTTGGCATTCGCTAATGAACTTGATGAACATGAGAGTTCTTCTTAGGTCTAGTCTAAATGTCAAAGAATTTTAAGATAAAAAAGTCAATAATACTATTATGCATAAGTTACTTGACTTGCTTATATATCACTAAATAGTGTTTAAAGTAGGTTAGAAATCTAACTTTTGTTGGACCCGAGCATGATTCATTGTTCTCCAAAGCAACCAAATAACATAAGTCACAATATACTATAAGAAAAGTGAGATAAGCTTGTAGAGATAAGTGTCAACTAAGCGTGGGATGCAAATAGAGTGACCAAACAGATTCAAATAGATGAGGATATGTGGATAATATCTACAAATTTATTAATATTAGTAATATTATTAATTATTATAATAATATAATAAAAATATTAATATTAATAATAATGTTAATAAAAATATTAATATTGATAATAATATTGAATTTACCTATGGATACATAGTTGTGGGTAATAATTCGTATGTAATGTGAAATTTACCCACAGATACAAATAAGTGGGTAAAAACTATGGGTAATGTTGAATTTGCTTACAGATAAAAATTTGTGGATAATATTTTGTAGGTAATGCTAAATTTACCTACAGATTTAGATTCGTGGGTAATAATTTGCAAGTAATGCTGAATTTAACTATGGATTTAAATCTATAGATAATAATCCGTGAGTAAATCTAGTTCTTTGTAGTGGTTGAAGGATACAATTAGAATGATGCAACAACAACTTGTCATGATGATGGAGCGACAACATGTCAATGCTTCAATCAGTACAAGTCAATTCCACCACTATTATGTTGAAGACCATGATCACCAACCCCTCCCCTTCCTTGAAGTTGATCCCAAAGAGTAAGTTTTATTATTTCACACTTCATATCATGTACTAAATGTTCTATTTATTAAAATTGTTTCCATTGTTTTCATGGACTATTTTTATGGATGATATCAATGCTTATTATCGTGCATGGGAGACTTCTCTTATATCTTCTTATGGTTTTTTTATTTTTTTTATTTTCATATTTTTATTTTGAATTAAATTTTATACATCATTGTACTTTTACGGTTGTTTATGTAATTGTACATTTTAGTTAATTGTTACTTCATATCACTTTTAAATTTACAAATACAATTGCATGAATTGCAATGGTATGAGCACTTGATTTTATACTTCAATATGAATTTTGAATTGAAGTATTTATTGGATTTTTTGTATTACAATTAATATTTTAAATTCAATTGAATTTTGATAACTAATGGTTTGAAATAGAAAATTGGATTGTTTGAAATTAGAAATTTATGGGTTGAAATTGAAATTCAAGTGCACAGGTGCCTACTGGTTTCCTCCAAACTACATTTTTTTTTCCTTTTTGTCAGTCAAATCCGCAGATGATTTTTTATTTCAAATTTACAAAAGAATTTCTTCCATTTGTGTGGGTGAAATCCACACTAAATACAATATATTATAATATTTATTATCTACTCTATGTGAACTTGGGTGACGCTATGTGCATCAGTTTTCACACCGACATTAAACTCAATAACTTTCACGATTTTGGCATCTTTCAAAAGGTCGACACATTTTCCATACATATGTGTCCGCTCTCATCAGTTTATGTTTTTTTTTTATAGATTCTTGTTTAGTATTTTCTTGTAGTAACACTAATATGAATGACTTTTACAAGAGAACTCATTGCATCATTCAAAAAAAAATATTCACATTATTACGAAAGATCAAATCTAAGAAAATTTGCAATCATGTCCAAAGCTTGATTGTCATTCACTACAAGAAATCAATTTTATAGAAAAAATTATATACTATTTTATAGACTAAAAAATTATTGGTATCTATATTAATTTCTATTATTGATAAATAATTTTTAAAATGGTATCTAATTAGATACCAAGATTTTAGATACCAACTTTAAAATCTAAATAATTCGTAGCTAAAATCTAAATAGCTAATTAGATACCAATTTAGAAACTATTTATCAATAGAAACTAATTTAGATAAAAAAAATTAGTTTCTAAAATAATATCTAATTTTGTCAAATAACAACTAATTATTTTTTGTCTCCAAAATTGATTTCTATTTAATAATTTTCTTGTAGCTAGCAATCATTACAAGAAAATCATGAAATAGAAACCAATTTTAGAAACAAAAAATAATTAGTTGCTATAGTGACTAAATTAGAAAAAATTTTAGAGACTAAAAAAATTGATTTCTAAATTAGTTTTTATTGTTGTTAAATAGTTTCTAAATTGGTATCTAATTAGCAAACAAGGTTTTTGCTACCAAATTTAGAATCTAAATAATTGGTAGTTAAAATCTTGGTAGCTAATTAGATATAAATTTAAAAACTATTTAACAATAATAGAAATTAATTTAAAAATCAAAATTTTATTTTAGTTTCTAAAACGGTCTCTAACTTAATCACTATAGCAACTAATTATTTTTTGTTTTTAAAATTAATTTTTATTTCATGATTTTCTTGTAGGGATCAAACATTAAAAGAAAATACTTTGAGAACTTTCCTTCTAGAGGTTGCATTATATATGTATTTCTAAGTTGTTTCATTGTTTTTATCTTATTTTATTATTGATCACTTGTTTATAACAAAATTACACATAAAAAAAAGTATAAAATCAATTTAACATTATGTAATAATAAACCACTAAGTGAATGAAAGAGGAATGACTTATAGATTGTTGCATTGTGTACTGCTTAACAAATATGAATGAGGAAACAAGCATGGAAGACACTATATTACCTTGGAGGGCCTCGAATTCACGTTTGCTAAAGAAATGAAAAAGATGAGGAAAAAAAACACCCATAGAATATAATCCAAGTGATTTAGTGGGTAACCAATAACAGGAAAAATATATAAACAAAATAAAGAAAGTAAAGAGGTTATCCAGAAAAATGGTGGCAAAAAAAAAGGCTTTTAGTGGTGGTTTGAAGTTTTGGTTGGGTCATTCTGATGTAATGGGTGCAACATGTAATGAATGCTATTACCAAATTTCTTATATAATGGCAAATTTCTTTTTATATTTTTTACACTTTTATTTTCTTAATTTATTTTTGTTTATGATAATTTTCGTCTGAAAGAGTTTAATACTCAATCCAAAGTATTTTTCAGATTATTGGAGGATCAGTAAGCTAAAATTAAAATTTTAGCTCATCATGGAACATCATGCTAGTTTAATTTAATTTGTTAGTTTATCATGTAACACATTACATCATCCTAATTTAATATAATTAAAGCATGCATTATAGTAAAAAGCCTTTTGTATTATTGCTGCTTTCAAAATAAGAACTTTTCAGTATAAAATTATGCAATATTTATAGACCTAGTGATTAATACTGAATTTTTCACAGGTATATATAGTGAATCTTGCATATCAAATAATTATGTATTCATGGAACTTGACTTCCAAGTTACATGAAGATGAATCCCATTTAAATAAAGGTGTTTTCAGAGTTAATTAGTGTTTGTGCATCCATGAAGGAAGATAATAAAGAATTATCCATGTCTAAAATAATCTTTTCCAAATAATATGAGATGAGAACCAAGTTGTAAAAGAACTTAATATTAAACATATTATGGAGTAAAAATTATTCTTATTCATGAAATTATAGAATAATTGTTTAATTTAAAAGAAATAAATCATCAAATCATAAAATTGAAATTATTATTGTATTTTTATAAGATGAAATTACACTATGAATTTTATAAACTCTTATAATTCAACACTAACACAATCATTCCAAATCTTCTGACTCTTCTCCAATATTTGAACATCACTGTTTTTGAACTTTGACTTAGTCAAAACATACTTTGTCATATCATCGTGACACACCTTTCCAACATTGTTTACAAGTTCGTCACAACAATCTTCAATAATAGTTGTGTTACCAAAAAATATTGCAAAGAATATGTCTTTACCACAAATTGAGTCTAATTTTGATGCACAATTAGTCAAATAATCTTCGTACGATGACACTGGTCCAGGTGTATTTGATGGTGCCAAAGCAACGTCAGAAAGCCCAATATTGAACATCAATGACGAACTGATCACAAAACATAACAACAGAGAAAAGTTGTTGAATGTGGTCATTGTTTGATGATATGATCAAATAAGGTTTTGATGATGGTAACTTAACAACACTTTAATGATGATGACACTAAAATAGTTTGTGTGATGTTATATTTATAGTTGAAGAAAATAGTTTTTAAACAAGAGTCGTTCAACCTTAATTGTCTTAGTGAATAAATGAAAACTTATGTCAATAATTAATTAACATCTAAAAAACGAAAACCTTCCATTAATTTACATATCAACGTTTCCACTTATGTTTAACATAAGAACACATTTAATTGCGGGAGAGAAACATTAAAGACATGTTATTGATACCATAATATAGATTTTTTTACCAATAAAAAGTAATTTCACACATTAATTATCAAAATAGGTAAAATTTAAAAATTTATCACAATTGATAAGTTATTTCATTACGAGAAAGTCGTGTTAATATGATATAATTTGAATATATGACATGATTTCAATATAATCAAATTTTAACTAAAATTGTGTCATTTTAGCACGATTTATCCATTTCAATAAATTTTTAAAATTTTACTAATTTCAATAATTAAACGTGTAAAATTATATTTAATTAGTAAAAAATCTCATAATATAGTTGGATTGTAATTCACACGAACTTAAAACTTTTTCCAAATGAAGAATAAAGAAATGTTAACACTACACGTTTTTTCTTTAGTTTAAGTCAAATTTAGGTAAATCAAACTGAATGAAATCGCATTCTCCATTTACTAGTTCCTAGAACAAAAAATTAGTAGGAGTTGCTTATACTACACGATTGTATTAGTTTTTCGTTTCTTTTAATACAGTAATTTGTTTTTAGACTCACATAAAAAAGGGCTCTCCAATTATTTTGGTTTTAATGCTAGCAAAAATTATTTTTTTAACGGTTATAATAATTTTTGTCAAAGAATTATTGAAATGTACTTAGTAAGGTTAATGAGCATGTTATTGGCTTGTTTTACACATTTATAAATCAAATAAAAATATATTTAGTAAGATATATCAAAATAATTTATTTAAAAAAAATAGTTTATAAACTACAAGTTACTTCAACTAATTTCTAACTTGTAGCTCATGGGTTATTTAATTCTTTTTTAATTATGTACAATCCCTTAAATTTAAATCTGTGAAATTTGGACACTTCTCTTAAATGGTGTTGGACACACGTATCGAACACCGACATTCATAGAACACGTATCGGTGAAGTGTTCAATTGAAAAATTATTTGTTGGATTTCTAACAATTATAGCATGGTTCTAATACAATTTTAAAAAGAAAAAATACATTCATTTTCTAAAAACTTAAATTTATTGTATATATTTTTATAATGATTACAAAAACAAGTAATAAATCATTTTGAACCAATCATGAGAAACATTTTTCCTCTACAAAAAAAATTTGAAACATACTTAAGAACATAAATCTTTATTGTCAATTTATATAATTTATAATTATATAATATATAAATTTGTATTCTCGTATCCTATATTTTAAAGATTATATGTATCTTTGTATCCCTGTGTTCGTGTCTGGATCGTATAAGTGTCTGTGTCATTGTTTGTGCTAAATAGATTTAAACACATATTCTCTTCTTATTCTTAATTTTTTATAAAAAAAATTATGTGAAATATTATTATACAACTTGGCATTACCTACTATTTCTTATTTTTAATTTTAAAAACACAATTAATTATGGTATCATTTTTAGTATTTTGTCGTGCTACTTTTTATTTATTTGTGAAGTTCAAATTAAAAAAAAAAAGATTTAATATTACAAATTGATGTTTCTAATTTTAATGATGTCAGTACCACTTATGATGTGATTAATTATGCTATTATTTGTGCCATTTGTGCAGAGATTTATACTACCATCACAGGACAACGGTTGCTTTATTAGGGGTTGATAATCTACCCATATTCTCCATTAGTTATTCTTCTTCTTTCCTAATATCACTGGGATGGAGAAACAACTTTGTTGTACCTATGTGTTACTTACTCACTAACCTACCATTCAATTTGATTCTTTTAAGGTATCCTACGGGGTCCTTGAAAACAATTGTGAATTTTTGTAAAATCCCTTCACCTATCACTCCACTGGGAGAAGCACACAATAATTCTTCTCAGTATATTTCATTAAACACTTTGGACCCTTGAGACATTTCTATTTTCAGCTAGGACATTCCCAACACCATGTTAATATCTACCAAATCGAAAAAATAAACACCAATATTGAACTCCCTGCTTTTAATTCAATTGTGAGTCCTTTACAAAGAACATCATTGGACATTGGTGCATAGGTCCATAACATCAACCACACTTAAAACATTGCCCTTTTTTACTCTTATCAAGATGGTTGGAATTCTGATTGTCTGATTAAGAAGACAATTGACACTAAACATTTGGAGGGTGATCTTTTTCCTATGCAACAGAGGTGCAAATAATCTTAAGCTATGCAGGTTTTTAATAAAAGTTATGCAGGAGGCACTTACAACTATGCAAATGTTGCCTTCAGAAATACCCTTTTAAGCTTTGCATGTCTTGAACTTCTTAACGTATTCGGTAGACCCTTCAGAGTAATCACTCACTGCAAGTCTGCAACTGCTTTTTTATTTCTAGCTTTGGTTGACTGCTGTCAGTTTTGTATGGGGAATTTTTTGTGTGATGTAGTGATTACTGAGTATTTGTATGTCTTAAATACAAATACAAAAATAACAACTTTCTTTACATGTTTTTGTTTTGTCTTTTATATAATCCTTTTTTGTACTTCACTTGCACATGACGTGGTTTTGTATTTTAAATAGAGGACCATATGCAGACAATCGTTGGACACGGGCAAGAATCCATAAACAGTTTGCACCCTCTTCCTGTGACAGATACAATATAATCCAAGTAACATGGATTTAGATCAAAGACAGTGAACACAAAAGGTCACTGAAGATCATTCTTCGATATTAATTTTTCCTGTAAAATAACTCAGATTTGTTGACTTAGATGTCAATAAACTTTCCATGTTACTAATACATGAGGAAAAGGGGGCTGAGAAGGACAAAAAAAAGAAGGAAGACTGTGTTTATTATTAGAAATTAAATGCATTTCATAATTACATGCACATTAATTATGTCATGTCACGAGTTCATGCATCACTCAATAGGTTGAAAAATATATTATATTTCATTACTAATTTAAATTGATTTAAAATATTTTAATCACTCTAAATAATTTGATAGCATTTTTGTTTTCCTTTTAAAACGAATATTAACAAAATAAACTAAAACTATGTAGAAATATAAAATTATAAAAAATATAAATTATATAGAAATATAAAATTATATTAAATATTTAATTATTTTCTAAATTCATGTATTTTTGTGAAATGCTATCAACAAAAAATATTATTTTCACTTTTATAAACTAATTAGTTTATTTAACCAATTTTAAATCTTAACTAATATCCTATTATATTAAAATCATCCTCTTACTTTAATTAAAATTAATTTTAAAATAACTTCATTTATAGTTAATGTTATATTTAAATATAAATATAATTCAAATATATTTATACATAAAATACTTTTAAACCAACCTGTTTGAATTTCAAATTAATTTTTCAATTCAGAAATAATTTTCTAATATATTAAAAAAAAAATTATAACCAAAATTATATTTTTTTATTTCATTTCTAAACTTTAAATATAAAAATTATCACTATTCAAATAGAATTTACAGATACTCCTAAAAAAATAATCTAAAAGTATATTAATCTAATAATCTTCAATATTACACAATTTTAACATTTTTTTAAGTCACATCAATTCAATCTCACCACTTTTCACTCACCTCTCCATTCAAACAAATTCACTTTCTATCCTTTTTCTCTTCTTTTGATTCCCTTTCCAACCTCACCCTCCTCCAATCAAAAGCAATAGGAAAGATACTATTAACTTTAGGAAAATCAAATGCCTACTTATTCCCTTTTAAGCAACACTTTCACAGTTTACTGAAACCACAGGGCCTAAAAAGCAAACAAATTTCATGGCACTACTCGTAACTGCTGAAAACAATAATCAAATACAATGATTGTATCTTAAAATTTTAAAACTACCATCGAACCCTAATTAACCTAAACCAGAGTTAGTTCTTGACACAGGCCTCGACAACGAATGATTAGGAGTAGGCTGCACATTACTGGGGCCATTGAACATCGAATTTGAGGAAACAGACTGTGATTGTTGTATCATAGATAGGGGCAACCTTTGCCCTAATCCAAACATTGAAGGCCGCGGGACAAAGGACATGTGTGGATGAACTGGTTGGCTGTTGCCATACCCTGAGATGCTAGGCTGTGAGGAAGAAGCAGAAATCATTTGCTGCCTACTGTTACTATTATTGTTAATCATGGAAGGACCAACGCCTGATACATTCATTGGAGGAGTGGTTCCACCATTTCCAAGACGTGCTGAAACGACATGGGACCGTTCAGAAGCAAACCTCAGCCTCAGCTTCTCAACTTGTTCACATTCTTTCATCAACTGTGTTTCAATTTCTGCAAACTGCTTCAACTTCAGTTCCAATCTTTTCAACTGTCAATACACATAACACGTTATACACCGAACACTAGCACAGGCCACTTTTAAATTTTCCCAAATTGTTTTCATTTACCTATTCCACAAGAAAAATATTTAACTAGTGCAAACACATACATATATATGCACCCGCCAGATTGAAAACGGCAGACACACGGATGAAGTATATGAGGCTGAAGCAATTATGTTAAGAAATAAAAAAGGGAGCAGCTGTACCTTAGTATTAACAATATTAGCACATAGCCTCTGAATTTCTCGCTCTTCATGATCCGCAAACAATTTAGCTTTCATTGCTGCAGCAGAGAGGCCTGCTTTGGCAGCATCTTTGACTTTCTCAGCAGACAGCAGGATCGACCCAGCCTCATCTTGAGCACATGAACCAGGTACTTTTGACTTGTCCTCTGAATTCAAAGGAATCATTTCTCAAAAAGAATTACACACTGGGTATCATCACTTCACCAGACAATAGGGGTATAATTTACACCTTGGCAATTGAAAATGAAACAACCATAAAACTAACCATTTTTCTGATTTGAGTTTGCAACCACTCCATGATGGCCACCATCTCTATTGTTTATGCTTTCTGAATTTGTCCTTCATAGATGCAAATAAAAAATCCTAATTATATGAACAATAAAATAAAGCTGGCTCTTGGTGCAGAGGGAAAATAAAATTATGGACAGAGAAAGTGAAAAGAACAATAGCAAATGACAAGATATAATTGTAGAAGTTAAAAATGAAAATGAAATAACTAAGAGAAAACACTTCAACCAAGAAATGAAAGTCAAACTGACACTCACCTGTTTTCATTTTCCAGAGCTTCTATATCTGACACGCTCCCTGAATTATTCTCTGACAATGCGGCTAATGCTGCATGAGCGCAAGTTGCAGCTACTCTTGGTCCAACAGCAGAGGCTAAAAAGGCAACCTTTACAATGTAACCACAAAAATCAAATGCTTAAGAATCCAATAAAAAAGAATTAAAGAATATAATAGACTAGACAGACTGATTTGCTGTGAAACTCAGACACTATCATCACTAATTATATGTTTGGGAGAGCTTTCAGTAGAAAATTTTTTTTTTCAAAAACACTCAGATGTCATAAACAATGATTTTACCAAAATAAACTGAATCAAACACATCAAGATTTTCTCCTCAGAAAAGAGGAGAAACGCAACAAAACAAGTTAATAAGGACAAGATATTAGATGCAGCACTGATAACCACCTACTTGAATTATAATTTTAAGCATAATTCATGTGCATCCATTAATAAATGACAAACTTAAGAATATCATTACCAGTCACCTACCAGTGCCATAACTGGATTTCCAGAATTTGCGAAAGGAAGCCTTCCATCAGAATCCTTGTTATGTATGGGTCCTACAAGAACAGGGATATGAAATCAAAACCATATCACAAGCAGAGGTTACAAAAGTTTCTGGTTTAGTAAGACAGACCCGCAGAACTCCCATTTGAGCAACAATGCAATCTTCCATTACCCTCTTGATTATTGATATTGGATGACAAGGACAAACTTGAAACATTGATGTTTTCCAACTTTCCATCTCCTACAGGTAGACGGAGAAAATGAAGAATGCATTGTGCTTTAGACTTGGTACCAACATGCTCGGCAATTTCATTCCAATTCTCGTTGTAAACCTCCACTGCTTCAAGCAGCAATAAAGTCTCTTGATCAGTCCAACTATCCCCATCTAGATCACCATAATCTGTAGTTGAATCCACTGTAATAAAATCTATACTAGAATGACCAGTAACAAATCTCCCATCATGAAAGCAATCAGTGCAGAGTAAAATATCAACCTGCAACACGGGAGGTGAATCAAAAATAATGACAAATGTTTCCAAAGGGATTCTACAGCTTAGTTTTATACTTGGGTCATCATAATGAACCCATATTTGTAAACTCCTATAAATATTAATGAGAGAAATCCTTCCTTGTAGCGGAATGGAAACTTTCAAAATAATATACTAGTATTGCATTAACAACTAAGAACTGTCTATCTTACAGACTGGCAATCACTTGCCAGCTGTCAGCCTTTGTCATGGTTAAATGGAAGATTGCCCATTTGAAATCTGAATTAAGACATGAGCACACACTGCAGCACGAAGTGAAGTTTTAGCTTCAAATTAGCATCTTCAACTACAACTAACATGGAAAGGTATGTTTAACATTTGTATTAGAAGAGTAGGATTGAAGCCACAATGAGTACAAGAAAAGGAAGAAAACAAAAAACATGAAGATTATTCCAATTGGTTCCCTTTAGCAGAGAGAAATACACAAAAATTCAAGACACTAATCCTGTAAGCAGGGGTGGGATGGTACAATGGTACTCTAATTATGCAGAGAAGGCTAGCAAAAGGTATTTTGAGTAGATTTCTTGGAATTGATAACAAGGCCATAGTTCATTTTCAGTTTCTGGTCTTTCGTATTTTATACTTGCTTGCACTTTGTTTGTTCCACTCCTATAACTTATAGGGCTCTAGTATACTATGATCACATGACACAAGAAAAAAAAAGTTTATAGAATTCTCCATATTAAATTAATATCAAAACTCATCAAAGACACAAATCATCAGATATTTCTTCATTGAGACCTTCAAATATCTGTTTCTGCCATGTGCTGTATTTTCGTGAACTCTAAGACGCTTGAGTAACAGAAACAATGCAATATTAATAATATTTTAGATCAATATACCAATATAATAAAACCTCATGTGCCTATTTTGATGCCACTTCACAACCACTTCTATTTATAAATAATGATGCTCCCATCCCATCCTATAGAAAAAACCAATATTCTTTTGTATGGTGTAATCTTTCTGTTACCTAGCATTCTTAAATTTGATTTGTTTTTCAATCAATATTAAAAGCAAGGAAATGGGTTGCCAGTAAGATAAATGGTATGCAACAACAACGTAATGTATAATCTCTTAAAGGTTTGTCTCCAGCAATCATATGTACAGAAAATTCAATAGTATCCACTCTCCATACGTATGCACTGCCATGTGTTAATAACTAACTTTCCAGCATATTAGTCAGAAAGGTAATTGGACAAAAGTAATCGACAGCCACAGGATTATTCATGATAGAGTGATGAATGAGTTGAATTTAAAACCAAAACACCCGTGTACCTCTTTCTGTGATTGGTAGTATACAACAGGAAGAGAACGGGAACAATAGTGGCAATAGTTTTCAGATAGATACTCTCTTATTGTGCCATCCAAATCAGAAATATCGGTATTGTGCATTGTTCTAGATGAATAAATTTCATCAGCTTTGAATTTACACTTGGGCTTGTCAAACTCAATCAAACTATCTATGGATCTTAAAGCCACTGATGGCACACATAGTGCACCACTTGTGTCCTCCGTCAGGCAAGTATCATTGTCCAAATACTCACGCCTTGGGTCCTGAGCACAGTAATTGATAATTCCCCATTGATCAAGGAACCTGACAATTCGAGTTAAATCTTCATTACCAACACCGACAGACAAAATCTGGCAACTAGGGACTGTAATCCTCTTCCCTGGGTCCTCCATGTATCTTGCAACAATGTAATTCCTACATTCCATGTACTTCTCTGGCGTATGATCTGCCGACTTTCCAGAAAAGAAATGTGGCACTGCTTGTCTCTCAAGTCGATGCACTGAGGCTGGAGAAAACCAATCTGTCCATAAATTTTCAAAATTTATTATATAACTCAACATGTTCAATCAACCAAAATTCATTCTTAACATATCAGATCTAAGAGCGTAAAAATTACACGTAATTCCGTCAAAGGGGAAAAAACAACATAAAAAGGATATTTTAAACTCATTAAAACAAAAAACATATCGTACATATCGTACAATCCCTGCACAAAAACATAAGAACTCAAACTTCCAGACAAGTTCAATACATATAAAGGAGTCACATCCTATTTCACATCATCATGCACTCCCTTAATAACCAAATAAAACCCTTCCTCAAAACCCAGAAAAAAGAGAGTTCAAATCCAATAGAGCAAAGAACCTGAATGCATAGGGACCACTAGAACCCTAGTGCCAAACCGCTTAACAACGCCGGAGCCTTTCATAACGGGAGGCGGAGCCGCGACGAAGCTCGAGCCCCCACCGAGGCAATCAGCGGACACAGCAGAGGACGCCTGAAGCTGGCCGTGAGACACATTCTCGAGAACCGGAACGCCGTGCTGCGAGTGCCCCCTGCCGGACTCCAGAGCCACAATCGCCGCGACCGCCGCGTGAGGGCGGGTAACGGTGCGCCTGATCGCCGGCGGGAAGCGCGAAATCTGGAGCCCGTCGCGCGAGACGACCTCGATCTCGAGTCGCGGGTTGGGGTTGGGCGGCGCGTTAGGGCTGCGGAACTGGTCGTCGGAGTCGTTGTCGTCGCGGTCGTCGTCGGAATCGTTGTCGTCGTCGTCTTGGTGGTGGCGGTTGGGGTGTGGTTTGTGGGATTGTCGCTTGCGCTTCTTCCGCCATTTGGTTCGGTTGTCTGTGAAAAAGTAAAAAAATAATAATAATGATGAGAATAAAAGAGAAGTTATTTATTGGAGAAATAAATGAGAATTGAAATTGAAATTGAAATGAAGTTGACTTGAGTTGAGAGGGAAAAAAAAGGTAAGGAATTAAGGAGAATTTTTAGGTTATTGTGGATACCTGAAGGGAAGGAAGGGGAAGGTGGCATGGGAAGTGAGTGAGTGAATGAGTGAGTGGGTTGGGTGTGGGGTCGTTGATTGGCGCAAAGGCTGGTGTGGATTTTGGATTTGGAAGAACCTTGTGTTTGTGTTTGTGCTTGTGTTTGTGTCAGGTCTGTGTGGGCATGATAGAGAGAGTGAAGAGAGCAAAAGAGAAGGCTATGCTATCATTTAGGATTTAGGATGTTGCGTTTGGATGTTCCAAAATTGTAACTATCTTCTGTTGAATTGCTTTTGCTTCTGGGTGCCTTCATTGACACGTCATTTTAACGCCGTTTTCCGATAACTCCTTCACACGCCACCTTTGCCTCACCCATCTCCAATTACTTATTACTTTTCCTTCAAATTTGTGCTTTGGTCTTTCAATATTTTCTTATTATTTATGCATATTTGTATTTTTTTAAAAATTTATCATGAACTGTATTCATATTTATTATAATAAATTATAAATTTTATAACTATTCATTTTTAATTTTTAAATCACATAATAAATTTTTAATTTCATTTCGAAAAATGTAATTGAAAATAAGCTTTAACTTCGTTCAACTCGTTTTTATCTTTATACATACACACTTTAACATCTCATTATCGATCAGACACATAAAAATAATAGATAATTTAATTAAAAAATAAGAAAGAATTAACTTAGTTAATAAAATCATAAATTGAAAGAATAACTTAGTTAATAAGAAAGAATTAACTTAGTTAGTATTATTTTATTAATTTTGAAAAAAAATCATAAATTGATTTGATTTAATATATATGTATATATATTTTCAAAAGGGAGAAAGAAAAACATTATTTAAACACGTAATATTTCACGTGATAAATTCTCAATTTTCAGGACAATAAGAGAGAATTAGGAAAACTTGACATAAGAAATAAGAAATACAATTATAGATGATTATATACTTTATGAAATAATGAAATTATTTTAATTTACTTATAAATTATTTTTCTATTTTATTTTTAATTATATTTTAAAATAAAAAATCTAAGACATTATATTAAATGTATATTATTATAAAAAAATTATATATTTTATTTTTCTGTTTTAATTTTAATTAAATTTTAAAATAAAAACTATAAGACTATAGTATAATAAAAAATGTAAATATGTAGACATAATACACCATGCGTGTTTGTGCTAATGTTTATAAGATAAAATTAACAAAAAAGTATGTAAAAAAATATAATTACAAAATGCAACCTATAGAATATGTTATTAATCGTTATAAATCACATTATAAAATAATATTAGTTTTTATTCTGCATTTTTTTAAGATTTTTTTATCTCTTTTATCTTTGTAATTCTATCTACGTATAAAAATAAATAACCATTATACTTTTTAATTTTAGATTTTATAAACTTTTTTATATTAATATAAATAATAACTAGTTATAAATTAAATCACGCAAAAGTTATTAAAATATTAGATAAGTATAAATTCACCCATATTTATTTTATCGTTAAGTTAATAGTGATGATTAACTTTAAAATAAAACTCTTATAAGTAAATATAGGTAATAGATCAAATATTCATTGGACTCTTACTTTGGAGAGGAATCATCAAATAATAAAAAAGAAATCACATTAACTTTATCAAATTTCAACCACAATTCTATAATGCATATCATCAACAATTGAGAGAATTACTATTGACATGAAGGCATCATCTCATATGCTATCAACAATATCACAATCATCTACAATTCTATCCTTAAATGGAGAGTATCAACAATATCCTAGTCAGCTACAATTTTGAAGATTATTCTTCGATTCCCCAACTGAGGCAGAGTTCTTCTCAGCATCAGCAGCATCATCTGCTTGGTCAACATCCATTTGATCAATTGTCCCATTGTTATATGAACACTTGGTTGAGAAGAATAAGAGCGCACTGAATAAGAATTATTGGTGTGGTCAGATATCCAACTTCAAGTCCCATTACTCTTGTTACAATCTTCATGTCAGGTTTTGTGTTTCCCTTAGCAGCAATATTTCGATCACATAAACCATGTCCCACAAACCACAAGGAAGCACGGTAAACCTCCTCTTCAGGTAGGCCTTTATTCCTAAACCAAACAAGGCTAAATATATCAAGAAAATTCAAAATAAACCTCCCATACATACATGAAACCTCTCACAAATACAAAGATAAAATTGTTATGACAAATATGAATCCCTGCGCTACTGCAAGTATATTTTGGGTCTGCAAACAATGTCTTAAAATCTCACCACACCAAAATAGAAAATAAAAAAGTAATAATTCATGCATTTATTTATGCAGAATCAAGCGCACACACACCTTAATTGAGTCCAATAAGAGTTTAGCACAATGTGTGAAGTAGGCAGAAGAGGAAGTAAGCGCACACATATCTGAATCGAAGGAAAAACCTTGTTAACCGCAAACGAACTTGCAACCAAGCACAATGTGACCAAGAAGGAAGGTTAAATAGTTCCGTGACTCTGGGTGCTTGGATTGCTCCTTTTTTTTCTCATTCTCCCCTCACGGTTTTCTTTTGCATTAACCTTTGGCCTAAAAAACCTAAGTTTTAGGGAGTAACCACATGACACCATGTTCCAATCTAAAGTCCAATTTCCCCACTATCTTCAAACAACACGGTGTGCACATCCAGTTCTCCTTCACCTACATCAACTTTTCAATCTTCTTCCTCTTCCGCCTCCACTTGCTCAAGGAAATCAAAAGCAACACCCACAACCAATCAACGAAAAATGAAGCACTAATTTTCACCAAACAAAAGATAAAACGCAAAAAAGAAAGGATTTTGCAAACTGGAACTTTTCAGAGGAAACCCCAATTGACATTTGCCATCAAGATCTGACATTTACCTTACAGAATGAAAGGTGGAAATGGAGTCCCAATAAAACCAGTTGAATGAGAATTTGAAAAACATCAAAAGAGAGAAAATGAGAACGTGCAAATACAAACTTAGGTTTCTTTGATTGAAGGAATAAAAGGGTAAGAAATGAGGAAATGACAATCTATTTGAATCAAATTAAAAAATGTTGCATAAATCAAATGAAAAATTGCTTTGTATCAAATGGAAAACTGTTCTTGGTGATTTAAACTGTTTCGTAAATAAAAATGTAAAATTGTCTGTTTCGTAAATAAAATAAAAAAAACTTCTTCTTTCTTGAACAAATGACCAAATATTTTTTTAATAAAATAATAAATGAGATATATTAAATGGGTAATATAGGAAAAAATTGTGTACACCAAAAAATTCGGTTATCAATCAGTTTAAAGAGGAATCCTCTTTATATATAGGTATAGATGCGTCTACATGGTATAAGATTTTGTTGTGTTTGGCCTATTTGAAATTTGTCTATCCAAAATTTGTCAATCCAAAATTTTAAAGAGGCTCATGACTTAAAAAAAACTATCTCAGGTAAAAATCTAAGGACATGGCTCGGATAAATATCAATTACGTGTAACATTAGGTTACAAAATTTGGACGACCAGGAAATCCCTAAAACAAAAAATAATATCCACTCTAAGATCTCTTTTAAAAAAGGAAAATGTAGGAATAATCTATAAAGAAGAAAATTGCAAGAGGAAAAGGATAGAAATTTATTTTGGACTAGTTTAAGGAAAAAGTCAAACCCTTTAATCACATTAAAATCCATAAAAGTCTTTGAGCCAGAACAAATTGGTGTCAACCGTGGGGCAGGTAAAATTGTTCTGACATCTACATTGCGATATTAGACAGTACTAAGACCACAATGCGGAACCCAACACCAAATGCAACGATGGAGACAAAAAATGAAATGTCATTTGTCCATCAACTCATGGAAACTATGCGAGAACTTCAACGGGCCAACACGGAGGCTAGAAGACAAGTCAAAGAATTTTGAGCAGTCTAATATGTTAGAATTAGAAGCCTTAAACAAGAAAGGGTGAATTGTTTATGAAAGATTTTTTCAAATATTGAAGGTAGATTGAAAGTCAATAAGAATCAATCAATTAGAAATTTGTTCAGCTGAATTAAAAAATAGTTTTTTCACTTAACAACATAAAATTACTTGGTTGTTTTTGAGAAACAATCAGTTGTTTATATCAACAATTATAAAATTCAAGCAAAAACATATTTAAAGAGATAAGGGATAGAAAGATTCACACAGGAGATTTATACTAGTTCACTTTTATCCAAGAGCTACGTTCAGTCCCCAGAAAACCTCTAAGAATTCCACTAAGCAATCAAACACCTTGATTACACAACACACACCAAAGTGGTGATCTTGAACCCTTCAAGAACACACACCACCTTTGGAAAACACACCACATATCTCAGAACAACCTCTGGATCTGCACACCAAGAGTTCTTACAGAAATACAATAGTCAAAAGAGAAAAGGAATGATAACACCTAGTACAATCACAAATTAAATAGAAGAAGTACAATGCAATCCTATTCCACTCTTAGAAAGAATCCAAAGCTTGAAACAATTTGGAAAAACTTGATTTGAAAGTATTCTCATGAATCAGTAACAACCAGGAGCGTAAAACAAATTATATATACTCCAATCAGTTGTTAAAAGCATTTAATGCAAAAGCCAAATCATTTTAAAATAACCATAACAGATTAAATCAGTCCAACTGAATTTTGTTAAGGATTTTCAAAAATCAACCAATTGAAAACATGAAACAATCGGTTGAATTGGCTTGACAACAAGGTCAACCAATTTTCAAGCTTTTTCAAATTCTTTTCAAAAACACTAAGTGTAAAACAACCGGTTGAAAGGCAATTCAATGGTTGATTTTCCACTTCCTTTAGACAACATATGTTTTTCAAAAGAACTTGAATCAAGCAACCTTGGATCATACTATGAGTGGATTTACAAATTCAAACTACACAAAACTCACACACAAGCAGCAACAAAGTGTTCAAGCAATCTTCTTGGATTTGGAGACATCAAAGCCCATGTTCAACACAAGAATCTATATGGGAGGAATCTAGCATTGCACAAGAATACATGTGTCTAAAGTTACAAGAAAAGCATGAGCGTCGAGAAAAGGAAGCCCATGAGGAACAAACAAAACTCAGGAGTAATGTAGAAATGGCTCGAAATTTGATGGAGGATGTTGTCAAGGCCCAAGAAGAAATACAAAGGGAGAACGAAGCTCTGAGAAAGATGGCTCATGATCAAACAGACAAGAGAGGAGGTGGAAATCCACAATCAAACTATGAGGATCCTTTATGTGAGTTGATTTTAGATTGTTCCATTTTAGAGGTGACACTTTACTTATGATTGAGATTTTTGAACAATGATATGGTGAGACCTAGGGAAGATCCCCACTGGACACGAATTTAACCAAGTGGTTAAGTAAGTGTGAAGGTTCACTTCCAAAGGCAAGAAGGAAAATCACATAATAAGGTGACAATGATGCATAGTGCGAAAATTAAAAAGACATGAAAGTAAACACAAAAACATGATGGAAACCGAATTGGAAAATGAAGTAAGAACAAATATAGGAAGCACAAATGAAAGTGGTGTATAGGAATGGTAGAAAGGATGAAAGAAAGAATGCTTATGGTGGGAATTGAGAATGGATACACCACTTGGAGTATGGTTTCTCCAACATGAGTGTAGGAGGACCGCCACTTGAGAGCTCTCAACTCACTCAAGATAAGACCTAAAGCTAGAGAACCAAGCCTCACACAATTTTGTGCAGAGTTTTCCTTCTATTTCAGTGGGCACACCCTCTTCTAGGTCATCATCAATCTCCAACCATTCTCTAAACAAATCATGGATGAACCGGTACCCCACATTTTATGGTACCCAAAATCACCCTTTTTTTGGAAACAAAATACCCCGAGAATCACCTCAAAGCCTTCTATGCCCAAATGTTGATTATAGGAGGGTCGGGCTCTATGCGCTACAGGATGTTCTTCGACACATTCACTGAAACGACTCTCCTATGGTTTAGCGAAATTATCGACAACACCATCACCTCTTTTCACACTTTTGCAAGAATATTTGAAGAAAAGTTCGTTGTAAATAAAATCAAGTCATCGAGCATGGCAGATCTATTCGATATAAAGTAAGATGAGGGTTCCTCCTTGAAGAGCTATTTCAGTCACTTTTGCAAGGTGTCAGTGCGTATTTAACAACCAATTTGGGAGATGGTCGTGGATGCGTTCGTAAAGGAACTACGAGCTAATCCTTTCAACGAATCACTACTCAGGAACCAAGCAAAGTCATTGGTCAAAATTCAAAACGTGCCTCAACATACATTGAAGTCGAAGAAACACTTTGAAGAAAAAGGGAGGAGGAGAAGTGAGTACGCTCCAAGTTCAAAAGGCATGAAAAGAAGAAAGTAATGGAAACTCAGTGGGGGAAGCCCGAATAGTAATATGTCCCATATGTCGCCAAACGGGGACAACGAAAGAAGAGAAACCCCCTAGTGTCCATCGATGAGTGTCCCTTAAAATCAACTTCTGAGGGATCCTAAGGTTACAAATAAGCTAAATATGCCCAGTCAGACTGATCGACAATTGGGCCATTGCCGAGAAGCATGGTGGGAGTTTCATTGAACACATGGCCATGACTCCGAGAATTGTTACGTTTTGACGATTCAACTTGCCCAATTAGCAGCGACGACGCCCTACAAAGGTGCCTACAACTGTTGGGTGAACGAAAGCAAACGACACCAATGGGAGGCGCTGCACCCAGGGAGACCACTCATGAAGCTCGTATTCTTAGGCATTTCAACACCATAGCCGGAGGATTCTCGGGAGGAAATGTAACCTCGTCTAGCCGAAAGATATATGTCTGGTCGGTATTATCACTGGAAGCTTAGGGACTACCACAAGCTCTACCTATTTTCCTGATGACTGATCTGGACGACATAACACCTCATGAAGATGACTTGATTGTAATATCAATAATCGTCATGGGCTGCAATGTGTACTGAATTCTAGTTGATCAAGGAATTTCAATAGTTGTCATGTTTTGAGAGACCTTTGTGGGCTTAAACATTCCACAAGATCAATTACGACCCTTTGATGGAACCCTTATGGGATTCTTGGGAGAACAGGGACTTTAAACTACTTTCTTAAACGACACAACGTCGAACACAATCCTGATGAGATGCATTGTGGTGGACGCCACCTCTTCATATAACTTGTTATTGGGGAGACCATCCCTAAACAAGCTTGGGGCAGTGGTGTCGACTCCACACTTGAAAATGAAATTCACCTCTCTAGAATGGGGGATCATCACCTTAAAAGTTTGTTAGAAGATAATAAAAAAGTATTACGATAATAGTTTGAAGAGCCGTTAAGGAATGTACACTATTCCAATGGTTGGATCGAGCATAGGTATAAAGGAAGATACTCGGGAAGAGCAAAATGACAAACGTCCTGAACTCGTCGGGAATACACGATAATTTGTTCTGGACAAAAAAAAGTTTCGCATTGAGGCATCTTTGAATGCCGAAAAGGAAGAGGAACTGAGCGAGGTCTTGATCAGGAACATGGGAGCCTTCACTTCATCAATCGCCGACATGTCTTGGATCGACCCCAACTACCTATGCCTCCTCTGACTCAACTTTGACACTCAAGCCAAGCCGATCATATAGAATTGTTGAATCAAGTGTGTTCAAGCTTTGAAGAATCCAAACCCTTTGAAGTTTGATGGAAAGCTGGTTGTGCTTGCTGTTGCAGAGGTGTTTTAGAATAGGATTTGGGGTAGATTTTCTGTCTAAATCCACTCTTGATTGAATCCAAAGCTTAAGCATTCTTAAACCTTTTAATTGAAAGTGTTTTTCAAACTAAGTGAAAAACAACATGTTGTTTTGTCTAAACAACCGATTGTTTTATACTTAGGTGTTTTTAGAAAGGTTGAAAACTGTTTTTGATGGTTGACTTGTTGTCAAACCAAAACAACCGATTGATTCGAGTATTCAACCGATTGTTTGTTTTGG
>Ga0123342_1002277_pt1 | contig 31921 bp, 23 predicted proteins | sample Turbeawhitnodule_FD_89960 | JGI IMG/M metagenome (GOLD analysis project Ga0123342, IMG submission 89960) | Root nodule microbial communities of legume samples collected from Mexico - Turtle bean Mexico white nodule | ecosystem: Host-associated > Plants > Roots > Nodule | place: Mexico: Nepantla... | reverse complement strand
CACAAATACTTGCATAAGTATTATTGATTATGTCTCATAAATACTCTAATTTACTTGCATGATGATTAGTCATTATTTTATTTTTAATAATTTTATTATTTTTTATATTATATATATATATATTATTATGTGTGTTTACAAATGTATTTAATTACATATAGTTAATAATTTAAATGATAATATTAATATATATTTGTGTTTTCCGAACAACATAGTACAAAAATCTTAATATGAATCTAAATGAATGTTCTTTAATAAGACAATTTAAATTTATTGGATTTTAATTTTTTTGATAAAATATTTCAATTACTATTTTATAATTTTATTTTAATGTTAAATGTATTTGTATGGACAAAATGAGTCTAGATAGTACATGAATTTGTCTATAACAATTGTTGTGGTGTTGATCGTTTGATCACTCCATTGATCTTCCGTGCTTTAAAGTTACGAGTTGCATACTGCATTATTTATCTGTCTTATAGATTAGGGATGACAATGAGGAACATCTGATTATCTTATAATAAAATTCTATTCATATCCCTATCTCATATTCAATAAGTACGAATTTTTTATATCATCTCTATCCATATCGAACAACATGTATATCCATACTTCCTTACTCTTTTAAATGTTAATTAAATATTTTTTTTATAAAAATAAAAATTACAGTGAAAAATATAATATTATAATATATATATATATATATATATATATAAAATACACATTTTCTTTTATAATATATATAAAAAAATTATAACTACAAAAATATTAAATGAAAATCGATTAAATAAATGTCAAATAATTATAAAAAATTAAATAAATTAAATATATCACCTATAAAAAAATATTATAATTTTTTTAAATTATATAATAAATTAAAATATTTTAGTAATTTAAAACAAAAAATAAATATGAAAACAATAGATATATACTTAACTATCTACATGCCCACCCCATTTAAAAAATCTATATCCATACTTATATTCAGCGGAAATTCTCAAACAAATTAAAATAAATTCAAACAATATTTTAGATTATGAATCCACCCTAAATATATTTCTGGAGAGAATTAGAATGACGCATTTTGATTCGTAACGCTCCTATAAAAACTGCACACGTTTTTTCAATGAAAATGACATGGATATTCCACTTTTCAAGGTCACGTCACTCAATTACATTTCAAATATATCAAAAGAATTATGGGATATATGTATAGTTATTTTCACTTTATAATTATCAAATAATGTCATCACATGCTGGTTAACTCCATTTACCTATTTTAATAATTAAAAGATGAAATTAGTATCAGATTAATAAAAATATCTGATTATAGAGTGTAAATATAAAAGGTTTTACATAAAAGTCATGCACATGTTATAAAAAGTAATTAAAAAAAACTAAAGTGTGTATGTATATTATAAAAGAGATGGGTTCCACCATATGATGGAAACTAAGTTGCATTTGCATGTGAAGTAAGAGAGCAACCAGCTGGATATGTCCAGTGGAGACAAAGTGGGTCTCTATACTAATTTTCTTTTAGCCTTAGTTTATTCAATACCAGTAAATTGTGAAATGTTATGAAAATTTTGTATATACTCCCAAATCGTTTAACAATTTAGGTTAAGAATATTTTAAGGATAAAATCGTGACGAAGTACTGATTTTCAAAACAGATAATATTTTAGATAAAATGATTAATCTTAACCATGCTATTTTTTAGATTTGAGGTCGAAATAATTTACTAGGTTAATTTATTAAAATAATTGGATTAAGAACCATTTTTGATTGATTCAGTTTTTTCATCTTTGAGGGACTTTTTTACTTTGTACAAATTGGGTAAAGTGTGAATGGGATGTTAAAAGTATGAATGAAAATTGAGTAGTATTAGAAGGAAATGTGCATGGGGAAGTGGCATATTACATAAGCATATGATAGAGAAGAGGAGTGTGTTGGTGAAGATAGCATGAAAAGTGGTATGGCACCTGTGAAATGTGAACGTGTGTGATAAGGACGGTGTAACTTCAAAGCTTCCCTCCCTCCCATAATGCTCTATCACGTGGCTTTCTGCGCTGTCTCTTATTCCTTCTTTTCTTCTTCTCAAATCTACACTCCATTCTCACACCTCCTATTTCTCTTTCACTTTTGCTTCTTTATTTAATTAAAATATATATATATATTTCTATCTTAAATTCCTTGAATAAGTTTTGGAGTTTGAAATTTTCTCACAATTTTATCTTTGAAAGAGTTTTTTTTATGAATTAAGAGAAAAAAGTATATTTAAATTGTCATTGATCTCGTCTTTTAAGCTTCAAAATGATGTAACAGTTTTGTTTTTAAAAGGGTTTCTTAATAAATTAAGGTAAAAAAGTATATTTACTTTCATTGACTTCGACTCCTAAGCTTCGAAATTCTGTCACAATTTTGTTCTTTAAAGGATTTTTCATGGATTAAGAAAATAATGCATATTTAAGCTATAGTTAATCTCGACTCATAAGTGATCTAAGACTGTATTGATTAAAAAAAAATATATATATTTTAAGATAAATTATATTTTGATTTGAGATGTGTACTAATTCTAAAGAAATATTGTCTAAGATTATCTAGTGTGATTGAACATATGGTCTCTCATGAGGAATACATGATTGTCTTTGGAGGAAGAATTTTGGTGCCTAAAATTGTATTGAAGTAAGGAGGTAAATGTTTTTTTAAAGAAAAATAAATGTTGGGGGCAGAGTGGTAATTAAGCAGGAAGTAGAGGTTTTTATGGTGAAGCAGGTGGCCGTTGTGAAAAAGAGAGGGGCAAAATGGTAAACGGAGATTATAAGAAAAAGGTAGAGAATGGAAAGGGGAAATGATAATGGTTGTTGTCCTTACAGTTACCTCCAATACCTTAGTTGAAATTTCCCAAACTACCCTTCCCTCTCTCTCTCCTCCTCCAACTATAACTACTCTCTCTCCTGCTCCTGTTCTACTCACTCACTGCATCAACACCAACAAAGACAACTACAACAACAGGCTTTCTTTTTCTTTCTCTTTCTGTTTACTCCGCACACAATGTGCGAATGAACACAATGCGCGAAAGAGCCAATTGAATTGAATTGAATTGAAAAATTGAATTGATCTCTTTCGCATTCAGCTCGAAAACACCACGCACTACTCTCAGTTGAGGTGTGTTCGGTGTTTCGTTTGTTTGCTGTGATGGTGGAAGCAGGTGAGGATTGTTGCGTGAAGGTGGCGGTCCACGTGCGACCGCTCATCGGCGAGGAGAAGGTTCAGGGATGCAAGGACTGCGTGAGCGTCGTTGCAGGGAAGCCTCAGGTGCATTTACTCAACGCAATGTGTCACTGATCACTGTGTAATTATGAGCAGCAGCTTCCACTTGTTGCTTGCATTGTTTGTTTTCCTTTTCCTTTTTAAGAATTGGTGAATCTTGCAATCGGAGATCTGGATCCGAGATTGCTCTGCAGAATTAATTTAGAGAGAGTTTGTTTGCCAATTTGGAGTTGCTTTCATGATCTGATTATATGCTTGCTTGATTGGGATGTGTTTGTTTCACGTCTTTCTATTTCGGACTTCACCAGCACATTTTGCGAACTGGCTCGGTTTGTAAAATCTGAGTCAATCTTGTTTAAACACTCTAAGGCACCAATTATGGACACCTTTTTCAGTAGGATTCGAGTCTTGGTTTGTCACGTTATGGGAGAGTTACTCCTTCTGCTAGACCACTCCTGTTGGTTGCGAAACATTATTTGTGAACTTAGTTATTGATGGAATCCTTAAACTCGTATCCTTATTGAAGACAGTAACTCTTTGTCTGTGTGTTTCGTTTTACTGGTTACATTTTACATTGGTGATGTGAAGTGTGAACATCTTGATAAAAATGGGGAACGATGAGCTAGTGAAGGGTTGAATCTCCGACTTAGAGAGACTGCAAGCTGGTCTCAATTGAACTACAAGCTCGTTGGCTGAATGATTTTTTTCTAGAGATTGTGAGGGCGTTATGAATGATATGATGGTGTTAGTGAATTAAAGCAGTTTTTTGGTTTTTCTTGTGCCTTTTAGACTGTGGCTTATTTGGTTTGTGCATTAGTGGGAAAACACTTACTTTTGAATCATGTCAATGTTCTAATTCTCTATTTGGTAAGGATATAACAGACGACTTTATTTTTTTTTTTAAATTGTAGTAGGTCAAAGTGACGAACACATCTCATATCTGAATATGTTGTTGGTTCAAAAGTATTACTCATTTTCTCACTTTAAGGAAATTTATCACACCGTATATTTTTCTATGTAGATTAATGCATGGATGAACATTATTTAGTTAGATACTCCCTCTCAGATAGCATAGTGCAGTAGTATCCTAAGTAACTTCAAAATTTTGGTCGAGTTATATGCTACTGTGACTATGATACACGTACAAATTGGTGCCCATTCCTTTACATTTGATCATGTTTATGGGAGCACTGGTTCTCCCTCATCTGCCATGTTCGGTGAATGTGTTGCTTCCCTTGTCGATGGTTTGTTCCAAGGATATAATGCTACTGTTCTCGCATATGGTCAGGTATAGTTACAGTTCCAAGTTACATGCCATTACATTACACCTGTTCCTCTTTGGTATGTGACATTTTCACTCCATTGCAGACAGGTTCTGGGAAAACCTACACCATGGGAACTGGCATTAAAGATGGTTGCCAAGAGGGAATAATACCCCTAGTTATGAGTTCCTTGTTTGACAAAATTGAGACCTTAAAGCATCAGATCGAATTTCAGTTGCATGTTTCCTTTATCGAGGTCAGTTGATCGCTTTGATAAGATGTACAGCCTAGGTTGTCAAAGTTAAATTCTGCCGTAATATCTGAAATTAAAATTTTTCATATTTGTGAAATTGTTTAGATTAAGCATCTAACAAAGAATTTTAATTGTTAAAAGATTCTTAAAGAAGAAGTAAGGGACTTGCTGGACCCATCATCTATGAACAAACCAGAAACTGCAAATGGACATGCAGGGAAAGTGACTATTCCTGGGAAACCACCAATACAAATTCGTGAGTCATCAAATGGAGTAATTACTCTAGCAGGATCTACTGAAGTCAGTGTTACAACTCTAAAAGAAATGGCTGCTTGCCTAGAACAAGGATCATTGAGTAGAGCAACTGGGAGCACAAATATGAACAACCAATCCAGGTTGCTTATAGATTTCCTTCTCATCTTTTAAATGCATAAATTCATTTCTGATTAAATATTTGTTTTGTCTCTTTTTGGATCTTTAAACTAATTTTGGATAAATATGCTCGAAAAATATCATTGGAGCATGAGCTGTACACTGACATTTAGATTATAAAGCAAGAGCTAACAGAATACATGGTTTGTAAATTACTTGTTGATTTTAAACTCTTCATATGGCTTAAATCAATCTGAGCTTTCAATTGTTTTCTTTAAAGCAGTTCCATATCAAATATATTGTATTTCTTTGTAGTTAAGGGAATGACTAATAATTGAAACTTTTGGCATTGCAATCTGTAAGAATGCTTGCAGTCAGCTACACTAGTAATATTTTCCAATGAATCATTCAGAAATTTATCAGTTGGCATCAATTCAGCCTCCATAGTTTAAATCCGTGCGTCAAAATGCTGTTATATTTATTTTTCTGGAGTGCACTTCTATTACTTTATTCTTCTTATGTGTTATGTGTTCAACCAGTCGTTCACATGCTATCTTCACCATCACTTTAGAGCAAATGCGGAAGTTCAGTAGTCCCGGTGAGGTCAGTTTAAGTGATACAATGAATGAAGAATATCTTTGTGCCAAGTTGCACTTGGTAGATCTGGCTGGATCAGAACGAGCTAAAAGAACAGGGTCTGATGGTCTGCGTTTTAAGGAAGGTTAGGCAGTGACATTTTCACTAGTATCTTCTAAACTTGCTTCTAATCATCATGAATTCTCTAATAATATCTTTCTTTCAAACAGGAGTTCACATTAACAAAGGCCTTCTAGCACTTGGTAATGTTATCAGTGCACTTGGTGATGAAAAGAAGAGAAAAGAAGGAGTTCATGTTCCTTATCGGGACAGTAAACTTACTAGGCTTTTGCAGGTTTGAGATCTATATATATTCCGTCTTGCATCTTCTAGGCTGTTTGAATGTTGACTAAATTTTCACACAGGCCTTTATGTAAATTACGATTTATTTTGATAGTTACTGTTTCCTAGAAGAAAAGAAACAAATATTATTGTATAAGAAGAAAAAGGGTTAAATTATTAAGTAGGCCCGAATTATTTGTGAATTTTCAAATGGTAGTGTTAATAAACCTAGGGAGTCAATTAAAAAAAATCACATGATCAAAGACCGATTAAAAAAAATAGTTCAGACCTATTTGAAATTTTCCAAACAATTTAGGGACCTACATAGTAATTTAACCAAGAAAAACAGATAAAACAGAAACATGCTTATAAGAATTTATATTCAAGTTTTCTTTCTTTGATTTTTTTAATTTAATTATTTTTTATTTTTTATTTATGGATGAAGTTAAATTGTTTTGCAGGATTCACTTGGCGGTAACAGCAGAACCGTCATGATAGGTTGGCTGTTTTCCCTGCATCTATACCAATCAATTTTACTTTTTCCCCTCTCTCTATCATTGGCCTTAAACGATAAGCTTCAAATAAACATTTCTAACATGGAGCTCGTGCTTAATATTTCATATGGTTTTTTCTAATTTCTTCCTGTATTCGATATTCAAGTTCATAAACTCAGTTGTGTCTTCGGTCTGAACATTATGTACCAGGGAAGAAATATTAGAAACCAATTAAACCATGCCTTTGTCAATGCCTAGAAGTTCAGAGTGTGTGGATTTTGTATTCTCAAATACTTTTTTTTCCAATCTCTGGGAATGATTTTAAGAAGATTTGAACCTCTGGTAGCTTCTCAGTTAATGATTGATGACAAATATTGAAATGCTGTACAATGTGTTCTGGTTCCCTCCCCCATCTTTGTCGGGGTGCATATTAGAGAAACTGATGTTAAATGTATAACTTTTCTTCTTACTAAAGAAGTATTTTTGTCCAAGATGTTAACTTTATAATTTTTCTTATTACTTGAAAAATATTTTTGTCCCAGCCTGCATAAGTCCTGCTGATATTAATGCCGAGGAAACCCTCAACACTTTGAAGTATGCAAATCGTGCACGCAACATCCAAAACAAGCCTGTTGTAAGTCTCTGTCTAACCTTTATGTTCATTTTCATTCATCTCACAAAATTGAGAAAATTATTGGTTGCCTTTACAAAAGACACTGATGGTCATCTTTGGTTTATTCTTCTATAGGTCAATAGAGATCCCATGTCCAATGAAATGTTAAAAATGCGACAACAACTTGAGTATTTGCAAGCAGAACTTTGTGCTCGCTCTGGTGGCTCTTCTGAGGAAGTTCAGGTAGTTCGTTTGTGTTAATTTTAATTTATTTCCTATGATGGGGTAGTGGTAACATTGACTGGACATAATTTATGGTGCACAGTTGGAGACCAATCAATGCTCATCATATTGGTCTTTTAAAAGAAAAAATACTATCCTTAACTGTACCTGGGTGATGGGCTTCGTTGTACATGCACTTCAATATATAATCATTTTATAATTGATTAGGTCCTCAAGGAAAGGATTTCTTGGCTTGAAGCAGCTAATGAGGATCTTCGTTGTGAACTTCATGAACACCGCAGTAGATGCTCTGTTGTAGAACAATGTGAAAAGGATGCTTATGTATGCCTCTGATTCTTCTGTTGATAATCTTACTCAATAATTTCCTCCCAAATTTTCAGTGTTTAAATGTGTTCTTCATCTTGGTATTTGCATTCCACTACTTCAAATTATTTCTGTTATCAATAGCCACGAGCGAAAGTAAATTCAGGATATGAGCTGTTATGGCCGTACGTTAATTTTTAAAATTTCATATTTCAGGATAATAGCACATGTAATGCAAAGGCGGATGGTCTTAAGAGGGGCTTACCTATAACAACCTCTGATTATCCAATGAGTGAAACAACAGGTCAGCATCTTCTTTGGCCAGGATTTAATAATGTTAATATTGCCTATTTTGAAGCTGCAACTTCCTTCATCCTGTTCTGTAACACTGTCTACTACTTTTTAAATTTAGCCAAGTGTGATTATTAAACTTCTATGATCCGGATTACAATTGCCAATTTAGCAGGCGATTCAAGGGAAATCGAAGAAGTAGCAAAAGAGTGGGAGCATACTCTTCTCCAAAATAGTATGGATAGAGAGTTACATGAATTGAATAAACGCTTGGAGCAAAAAGAGGTAGTAACACTACTTATATATAATTAAAGACACAGTGTGACATATTATGCATCAATAAATGATGACATTTAAATCAACTGAATTATGGGGGGTAACTTCTGTCGTGTAATTTTATTAAATTAAATTAACCGTGAGAAGTTTTTTTCTTGGATTGTTGATCCAAAGTCAAATAGTAATCATGACAGAAGCATTGAATGGTTTTCTTCTCTCTTTTGTATATTAATCTACGTATTGGGATTGATGTTCACAGTCTGAGATGAAGCTTTTTGGAATATCCGATGCTGAAGCACTCAAGCATCACTTTGGAAAGAAGATAGTGGAACTGGAGGATGAGAAAAGAGCTGTTCAGGTTCAATAGGAGTTCTGCAAAGTTATTTTGCTCCTACATAAAATTCACATTTATATATGCACCTGATTTATGTATGCAGCGAGAGAGGGACCATCTTCTGGCCGAAGTTGAAAATCTTGCTGCCAATTCTGATGGACAAATGCAGAAATCAGAGGATATCCATGCCCAAAAATTGAAAACACTTGAAGCCCAGGTGAGGAGACTTTTCCATTTCCATTTATTTTTCATTTAAAATATTAGGATTCGAACATTTCTAAATCGCTAATATAATTTCAAAACATTTATTGCTAGATTCTTGATCTGAAGAAGAAACAGGAGAGTCAGGTCCAGCTTCTGAAGCAAAAGCAAAAAAGTGATGAAGCAACGAAGCGATTGCAAGATGAAATACAATCCATAAAGGCCCAGAAGGTTGACTTTTCTACTTTTTCATACCATAGTTTGGATCACTCAATATACTCTTTATTATACATTGAATAATGATTGCAGGTTCAACTGCAACATAGGATAAAACAAGAGGCTGAACAGTTTAGACAATGGAAGGCTTCTAGAGAAAAAGAGCTCCTGCAAGTATGTCGAGCCCTCTTTTTTATTTTTTATTTAGTATGTCATTTACCTCTCACCTTTATTTTATGGTATAGAAAGTTTGGCAGTTACTATTTCTCCTAAATGAAATATTACTTATAGTTCAATCTTTCTTTATGAAAATGTAAACATGAAATAATATTTAACTTATTAGTTTAAGTCCAAATGGTGTGTGCTGCTTCAAGATTTTGAATGACTTCAAATTCAAGAGGTAGAATTAGCGATAGGCAGTGTGATGGTTGATCATGACTAATCAATCTCTTAAACATGATTTACTCATCTGTACTGCACTTGTATTCTATGATTTTGTATTAAATATATGTTTGCAAATACAGTTAAAGAAGGAAGGAAGGAGAAATGAGTTTGAACGGCATAAACTGCAAGCTTTAAATCAGCGCCAGAAAATGGTGAGTATTGATAAGTTGTTTTACAAATTACTTGTTTATCAAGATTAATCGTACAGGTTTATTTGTGTTGGGTTAAGCAGTTTAATCACCAGTGCATAACTATGTGGAAAATATCAATGAATATGGAACGAATGATGCCTTCATTATTTAGATATTCCTTTAGAGATTAATATTCATTCATGCTCATGCAATGAACTAAAACAGTGTTCTATGATGAGGTTTTAAAAAGCCAAATGAAAATGAAATCTCATTATTGCATTTGTTTTATTTAATTGCTATCCAACACGCATAACCATCAATGCTGTGATACTTTTCTTAATGAATTGTTAAAATTTAACAACTGAATATTTCTTTTAGGTCCTTCAGAGGAAGACTGAAGAAGCTGCAATGGCCACCAAGAGGTTAAAGGAGTTGCTAGAAGCTCGTAAATCTTCTGGCCGAGACACTTTGGGTATGGTTTGCTTTTGGCACAGAATATGCTCATTTTTAATGATTTGCAATTTGGCATGTCTTCCATGAGACATGGAAAATTTTACCAGGTCGTTTCAAATGGATATATCTTTTAAAATGCCTCAAGTATAGGAAACTCTCTTTTAGTTAAGAGCGTGTGGATTTTAGTGCAATAACTCTTCCCTTTTACTCTTATCAAATTCTAATCACATTTCATTTTCCAGTTGCATTGAATGGAAGTGGAATGAATGGACAGGTAATAAACTTTCATCTCCTTAAATTTGCTTGATTATCTATTCCAGTCATAAAGTAAGTTTGAGTTTATTCTTTAGAGCAATGAGAAGCCCTTACAACGGTGGCTTGATCAAGAGCTGGAGGTCATGGTAAAAGAGCATGAAGTTCGATTTGAGTATGAGAAGCAAAGTGAAGTGTAAGCAATCTATATTCCTAAATTATCTTTCTTATTGATTGATCTGCATTGTAATATTTAATATCGTGATATTGCTACAGGCGAGCTGCCCTTGCGGAGGAGTTGGCCATGTTAAAGCAAGTAAACGGGTTTGCTGCCAAGGGTCTCAGTCCTCCAAGAGGAAAGAACGGATTTGCTAGGTCTGATTCGTAAATAAATATTATTAAGTTTATTAATGCTTATCTCGTTAGTTTTGATTTTTTTTGGCTCTTCCAAATGGTAACACCTGTCATTCTTCTCAGAGCATCCTCCATGTCACCAAATGCAAGAATGGCCAGAATAGCTTCACTTGAGAGCATGTTAAGCATATCATCTAATTCACTAGTGGCAATGGCTTCTCAACTTTCTGAGGCAGAAGAACGTGAACGGGCCTTCACTAACCGAGGACGCTGGAACCAGTTGCGCTCAATGGGAGAAGCCAAGAATTTGCTTCAGTATTTGTTCAATTCTGTTGGAGATGCTAGGTGCTTTGTTTAACCCAAACACTTTTAATATTTTATCTCTCAAAGAAGAGAAATGTAAATGTCAGTGGCCGAAATTTGCATGTTTTATGTCCACATCTGATTTAATTCATCTAACACTAGGATCAGTAATTCATGTAAAAAAAATAACAACAAAAGCCTTTTCCCACAAGGATCAGAAATTCATGTAAAACACTAGAAAAATAATCTGCCATCTTTTGTCCACTTTTTTTATTAATGGAATAAAGCAGAGATAGAGGAGATAAACTCCAAGATGCACATACAATTTTTTTTTTAACGATGTGTATGTACCATATATGTGAGTTTCTTCTTTTGCATATGCATATATCTGCCTCTGTTATCTTGCTAATTCGATGATTCTTTTACACTAAATATTTACGTGATAGAATTGAAACGATACCTTTAATGACAAGATTCCCTTAGCGCCTGGAATCTTGTTGCTGGTTTGATACTTTGATCTCCATTAACATGATTTTTACTAGAGCTTGATAAGCAATAAACTAGCAGGAAAATAATTGTTTTGAATGGTCTATGGTCGTTTTCCCTTTCCTGCTGAAGGTCTGAATATTTAACAAGTGAGGTGTGATTTATTTTACATAAAGCTACAAAATGAGTGGAATGTATATGAATATTGGTCAGGTTAAATTACAATATACAATCACTTGTTTTACTGTGTTTCATATGACATTATTTTCTATACTGTGGAAAATTGAAGTGTTAGATGCTAACTACAGGTGCCAACTGTGGGAGAAAGACACCGAGATCAGGGAAATGAAAGATCAAATCAAAGAACTTGTAGGTCTATTACGGCAAAGTGAAATCAAGAGAAAGGAAGCTGAGAAGGAACTAAGAGTGAGAGAGCAAGCTATTGCAACCACATTGGCTACGCAAATTTCTGTAAGATCTTATCTGCTTAAGATTCATGCTAAAAACAACTAAAAATTTAAAAAATAAAAATAGCTGTAGTGCTGCTGCCGAAAAGGTCAGATTAGTCTCTTGTTTTAGACAAAAGTTAGGCTTCTAAACAGAAGAAATTGGCTTTCTTCTCGCTCAAATCATAAAAAGCTTATGATTCTATGGTTTTATATAGCTTTATAGTGATTATCTCCTTTAATGGGGATTTTGTATATTATTGTCTTCGTGCGATCTATGTGACTAACTTTTGATAGAATATCTTTACTTTTGTGAGTCATTGTAATTGTCAACAATTTATAACTTTCATTTTCAGTTGTTAATTATCATCGCTCTCTGCCAACAGGAAAACTCTCCAAATTCGTTGAAACACTGTGCAGAAGACATCAAGGAACCTTTATCTCCGGAGTCTGTGCCAGTACAGAAACAGCGCAAATATATGCCAGGCATCACTAATGGCCAAGTGAGGGAGTCGGCAGCATTTATAGATCAGAGTAGAAGGGTAATTTATTCATTCTCCATTTACATTAAATTTATACCCATTTTCATTGGGCTAACGATGTGAGATTTGCTGCCAATGCAGATGGTACCCATTGGGCAACTGTCAATGAAAAAACTAGCAATTGTAGGACAAAGTTCTGGCAAGCTATGGAGGTGGAAAAGAAGCCACCATCAGTGGCTACTACAATTCAAATGGAAGTGGCAGAAACCATGGAAACTTTCTGAATGGATTCGACACAGCGATGAGACAATCATGAGAGCAAGGCCACGCTCACAGGCTTTGCCGTATATCATGTGAATCTGAAAGCTATGCATTGATCATCCATTTGCTGTTGGCTCAGTTCATTTTTTAACCTACAAGAATAATCCTAGACATAAGGCATTGCAAAAAGCCAAAATCTAGGTGCAGGTAATTACCCTTCATACTTTTTTTACACAACAACATTATATGCTTCAAACCAACCCCTGTGCTATACAACCTTCCAAAATTATATATAATTTATTTGTTGGTTAATTTTATGCTAATTATCATGGATGACTTAATTGTAACTATACAAAAAATTTCTTAGTTTCTTTTACCACTAAATAGAGATGCATTGATCTGAGATTACTTGTTTTGTTTGTAGTTGCAGGGTAATAATTAATGGTTGCTGACAATAACATTATATATACTGCCCGAATGTTGGAAATGTTTCCGTTGTTTGCTGCATAAGGAGCATCTTGTGAGGTGTGTAAAAATGTTGCCGAAGGCCTCCCAAATAATCAAGAATAGGATATGAGTTGCTTGCTTTGAGGCATTTGCGAAGATCTTGGAATATTGTGTGTGTAACCTGTCTTGGAAAGGGAAGGGGAGAAAAGGAAATATTATTTTGTCCAGTATTCGAAATGTGCATTGAGGGTCTTCTATTTCTTACTTATATAAGTTGTAAGTTACCATGGTCTTACTGTGTTTGTCAGTCATTGATTTTTTGTTGATAGATATACTGTAGTCTTCTCTGTCACAAAGCAACAGAAGGAAACTCTTCTGTTTTACCTAGGTCTTGTGTGTAAAGAACATTAACTATATTGAAAGAGATTGTAATTTACCATACCAGAGTTTGTAGCAAGGAAATTTTTAATCAGTTTTTCCCCCTTTTTAATCATTCGTATATCCCAGGCAATATATTTGTTTTGTGCTGCACGTTCAATACTCGTTCAAAAATACCTTAATTAAGATATTTGCCCAAACAATAGACACAGGCTGCTTACATATATTTTTGCTTTCTAAATTTTACTGCGAGCAAAATCCAAGATAACTGATCCATTGAATATTCAATAATGATCATTCCAAAAGTCTTGGAATTATAACTCTCTCTTGAAAATGTGATGAACTTTAACTCTTTATGTGATAAGTCTTCCTCTCATTCTCTATATAAAGGGAATTTGTAAGGAAGAAAAAAACAAGCAAGTGAGAAGAACAACCTAAAGAGTAAAAGAGAGAGTTGATGTTCGTCATAGTGTAAGATTAGAAATCTTAGTGAAAGATTAGAGAGAAGTTATATTCTATCATTGTTCGGTGAGATTGAGTGTTATCCACAGAGGGAAACAAATATTGTAATCCTATTTTTATAGTGGAGACATTTTCTAGACTAGGTCACATGAGTTTTTCTTTCTTAAGTTGAGGAAGTTTTCCTACGTTAAAAATTTTCAGTATCATTATTCTATTTGCTCTATTTTTTATTATTTCCTTATTACTTTCACAAGTACCCATTTTGTATATACACGGAAGAATTAATTCTAATTTTTCAAATAAGAGTGATATTGAATCTTTTAGGCATAATGAAGCGCACTCAAACCGAAATAGTGCAGCTATCCGACCATGGTTACATTCTGTGCGTAAAAAAGAATGTGCTATATCCACAGCACTTCACTAGTTTAAAAAAAATCTTCTCAATTTACTTTGTAATGGAGAGACATTGGAAAAAGGTCAATTTTTGAGAAGGAAAACCTCTTCTTTTGGTAGCATTGTGTGTGCGCAAACAATATGAATACTCGAGTAATTCAAATAAGTACACATTGCACAAAATAAATCAACACAACAAAAGTTTTTTGCAACTGCACATGAAAAATCAGTAGATAAAAGAAATAGTTAATATATGTTCATTTATACAACAGCTAAGAGATTTGCCTCAATAGATTTATTAGGTCTGTAAACAAGTTGCCCTCGTTTGATTGGACCCTCTACGAGAGATACTTAGCAAAAAAGAATGGCCATATAAATAATTAATATCATTACTTTTAACATGCAATGCCTTGTAACACTTACTTAAATTACTTAAGTAGATTTATTTATATTTTCATTTTTAATTTATAACACTTAATTAAATTTTAAGTTACTATCAGTTTATCCATCAGAAACCATTTATTCTTTCATATTTTCATCTCCAACTCGTCCAACAATTCACTCTTTACGTCTTCAATCGTTCTAAATTTATAAAATATTTAAACCTTGATTAAAACTTTTAATAATTACAAATTTGCCGCATTCCAATATAATGTCAGGAAATGGTGAAAACAGATTACCTTCTCCACATGAAAAAAAAGTATTATTTTTGCTATTATTACTCGAACATACAACTCAAAGTGGTCGCAAAAAATTTATAGTAAAGATTACACAAGGTACTGTTGGGACAAACAGTAATAGTGAACACATTGGAGTCAACATAGACATCCCAAGTTTACTGAAGAAAATTCTCTATAGGTATGGTTTACAGCATTGAAGTCTTCAAAAGGACACAGAGTTTGGCAATTCACTCCACTATGACAGCAGCATGACTTTTCCAAAGATAAAAGATTAAGGCACTCAGAACTCAGAAGTTGGCTCATTCCACAGGTTCCATCTTAAAGATGCACAAAAAAAGTAGCATCAGCATAGAGCAAACCTTATACCGCCACAGCACCAAGAGATTAACAACACCAGTATGCATAATGCTCCTCTTTCCTATGGTTACTAACAAGGCCTCCACATTTCAAACAGATGAAGCTGCTGCCATCAGAAACTGCATCCAACACTACTTGCATCCTCCCACTCTCTGCCAGTATGGAAGTCCCATTAGCATCTGGGTCTGCTGAAATTGATGGACTGGTCATGTTATTAGCAGGTGCTTCATTCACTACTGGTTGAGCTTCAGCAATAGCACACTCAGCAAACAAAGAAGCCAGCTGATCAACTGCAGCATTCTCTTGCAGTCTACTTCTGTACAACTCTCGAGCACGATGCAAGGACTGAAAAACAGCTTCATCACCACCTCTAGTCCTCATTGCTGCAACAACCTGTTCCAGTTATAGTTCAACATCAGTCACCCAAAAGATGAGTGGATTTAGGGAGTGTTTGGTTCGTATCTGTTTTTCACTTACAGTTCATATACGTTCGCTATTTCTTACAAGAATATTACATTATTATCATTTAGTTTCGTGTTACCTAAATTTTAAATGGGAATACAAGTTTGTCATTTTCACTATTTGCTTTACAAAACTATGAAACAGATAAACTATAAATGAATCAGATAACAAACCTAACACCCTCAACTATTGAAATTGGATAACAACCAAACACCCTCTTAGATTTGGCCTTTTTTTCACATTTGGCAAGTATATAGCACTTTCTACGAACATGGTTCATGTTTCATGCATCACAACAGGAAAATTCTCTATGCATATGGAATGTTTGATTGAATGGATGATTTCACATCACTTTTTATTATCTAGGTTTTAGAGACATCGGAAACAAAGATGAAACTTTCATGTCACCAAGCCATCATAATATTGGAAAATTGAACTGTGTTTGTTTATATGACCAACACATTATATGAACAGAGACATTTATTGTCCTAAAAGTTTGATAATGTAAAAACTGGAGAGAGTAGGAAATGGAGCGGAAATTTTCTCATTAAGAAAAGCCATGACTTCATTAAACACTCTAAGATGTAACAATAACTCCACTTTGATGATGCAAGCAAAGAAATTTTTAAAAGGTATGAACTTATGTTTCAGTGCTATGTGCCTCACAAAAATCATGTAAATGGCTATTTGGGCCATGCTAACTGAGTACTTTAGGGTAAATTGGGAGTTGGGAGAGGAAGGAAGAAGGAAGAATCTAATCAAACTGAAGGGAGAAAGGAAATGGACACAGATTAAGTTAACTGGCCATTGTTTAGATGTTTAAAATCCTCCAATGTCCTACAAATTGGGGAACTTTAAAATGTTCATAAAATTTAGCAGAGACTTTGGGGAGTTGAATGATAAATTGATAATACCCCATTTTCATCATATCCGTAATTCGGTATACATGGTGAGTTCTTTTGAGGTTTAAGCACATGTTACAGATACATAACACTGGTCTTTTCCACTCATACAAGAATTTGAAACGTCCAAGCAGAAGTCCAGAAGGAGAGTAACTAGCATACACAAGTGCGAGAAAAACTTTTATTTGTATTCATGAACTCAGACACTATGAACATAAGATTTGATTTTATGATAAAATCTAACACACCCTAAAGCAAAACTTTCAACAGTTTTGGCACACAGGACAAGTGAGTTATCCCGGAATCAAATTTCAAAACTCCTCCAAATGCTTGATGCAACAAATTTATAACTCGTTTAGCACCAAACTACCACTTCACGGCAAATTGTGAAAATGTGAAATCAAATCGAGACTATCTTAGTGGAAAACACCAGCTCATAAAATATCCCTAATGTTTTCCACCCCAGAAACAAAAAATCCCTAATTTTTCTCAATTCCATTCATTTAGCAGCTTATAAAACAGTGAATCATTCCACGGGAAGTTTTCTTTCCAACCCTAGAGCCTTTTTTTCAGAGTTGGTTCAGATGAAAATTTACAGCCCAGAACACAAATTAACAAAGAAAAGAATCAAAGATGAAATCTTGTAAGTGAAGAATTGAAAAGAAGATAAAGAAAGAAAGAAAAATTGAAAAGAAGAAGAAGAAGAAAGATTACAGCTTGGAGGGCCTCGGAAGGTTTGCCTTGAGTGATGAGCTGGCGAGCCAATGTGAGAAAATCTCGAACGACGTCGTTTTGGCCGGAACTGAAAACTTGCGGCTGCGATGATGGCAATGATGATGATGATGCTTCCGCTTCCATCATTTCCGAATCCATCTTATGATCTTTTCTTCCTTTACTCTTTATCTTCAATAATTTTTATTATAATTATTATTATTATTCGGTGTCTCCGTCACATTGATTCTATGTACTTACAGCAAGAACTATTAATGTTTAATATCTAATTTTGAAGCTTTTCATCATAATTGTGTGATGAAAAAAGGAATTGTGAATAAGTGAAGGAAGTGCAGAACTTGTAAAAATGGTGCCAGTTACTTCTAGCACTTTCTGCTCATCTGTCTATTTCTCACAGCAACAACAAGCATATTTATGATTTCGTGTTTCATTCGGGCTTTATTTGGGCTGGGCCCACATTACTCACTTTCAATATTCGGGTCTTTCTTCCTGCACCCCCATATTTTTCTTCCTACACCCTTATATTCTTTTGAAATATCCAAATTATTCTTGAAAGTTTGGCTGTTTCTGGAATAGAGGGTTTTTAGTAAGCAAAAGGTGTTTTTGGAGATATTTCAAAATATCATTTTCAGAACACATGTTTTGAATTTCAGAATATAAATCCGAAATTTATAAAATATATTCCAAAAATATTTCAAAAAGAAATAAGCTACAAATCATTTTTTTAAAGGGTAAAACAGTCTTTTTGAAAAAGAATGTGGTGCAGGGGAAGATTTGTTGGGTACAAAAAAAAACACTCCCAATATTCGGATTCTTTCTCATTGGGAAATTACTTTATGCACGGCTATTTTTTAACCTGCACCCACAATTGTGTGAAATGACTAAATTGTCCCATCCATTCCAGAACATGTGAAATGACTTTTGGAAAGCTCTTTCCACAGTACACGAAATATGTTCCAAAAAACTTTTTATGAAACACTAATTTATAAAACGCATTCCAGTATTATATATGTTCTAAAAAGTTTATTCTGATAAATATTTTTCAAAATATATTTTATGAATTCCAAAAGAAAAAATTCGAAAAAAAATTCAATACAGATAATTCGAAAGTCACTTTTAAATAATGGTAAAATAGTCTTTTCGAAAGATATGGGGGTGCAGGTTCAAATTGAGGAGATGCAGGAAGCAATTTTCTTCTTCTTGTACCCTTCAAAACCCATTGTACACCTACTTCTCCTTTCTTTTTCTACCTACTTTTTATCTTTTCTTTTCTGATGACACTTTTTCTTAAAAAAAATGAGAGGAGAAAACAATAAAAGAATCTTCACCACCAATAGGTTACACACTAATAATATAAAAACAGTTAACATTATCTTTAATTAAAAATCTTGGGAAAATAAGTTTTGGAATTTTTCTCATTTGCTCAATTTGTTTTTTCTACCTACCTTACAAACAACTTCAAATTAAAAAAGAGAGATAATGGAATAAACATTCAAACATTTGATAAAGAGTGGTAAAAGAATTTGAGGAGAAAGAAGAAAAATTTGGAATTTTACATATTTTCATATTTTAATTGATAAACTGCAAGAGAAAAAAAAATTAAGGAAAAATGTAACCAAATTAATTAAAAATTTGGAAACTTTATAGGGATTTTTTAGTTTTTTATTTTATTTTTTTGTTTTGGCTATGTAAATCATAAGGTTAAACTTTTTTTTGTTGATTCATTTATAATTTTTCATTAAGCTTTTAGATTTTGGTCAATAAAAGATTTATTTTTAAAAAAAAATAATTAAAAAATTGAATAGAAAAAAACAAAGATTTGAGAGAAAAGTATTGTATTAATGTTATACTAAATCTCCATTCTATCCAGCTCAATTAATGACATAAGTTGAGTGTTAAGTGGAAAAGGCAAATCCCAAAACTTTTTCCAACCAATAAAAAAAAGCATCACAGAAAAAGAAAAGTGTTAAGTTATGGTATTTTGTTTTTTCTGTTTATTTTAAAAAACCATGCCTCTCACCTAACACTACCACTGCCACTGTGCTGCAGTATAATCACTTGCACCCCACAAACATACAAACAAATCATAGCCAACTTCTGCAATATTGCATCAGAAATGCCCATTTTATAGTTAGAAATAACCCTTGAAACCTTTTCTTTAAGATTTGATTTTGCTCTAACCCAATACTATAAGACTAATTTGTAATGTAAAAATTATCTTCATTTATACACTTTAAGTTCAATAACATGATTGGTCTTGTGATTCCAACACCATCATTTAAAAAATGGCCCTAACTGAATGAGGTTTATTGATGCATATGTCAAGTAGTACACAAACATAATCCACTCTCATCTTTGCACACTTCATATATATAATTTGGTTTCCCAAGAAAAAAACAAGGAAAAGGCCTCCCACTTGGTTTATTTGCATGTATCCGTTGACCTTTAAAACCTTAGAAAAACCAAGAACAGTGCCTAGTGACAAGGCTGTTCAGATGAATATCACACCGTTAATAATAAAATTATGCATTGTTGGTCTCTTTTTGAGCTGGAACGCATGGCCATGCATGGCTGAACTACATTCATTACCTATCAATTCCTAATCATGGGAGCAGTTGAGTTAATTTCCCTTAGTTTTTCTCTTCTTTTTCTTTGTCAAAATGAACAGAAAACTGTCTGCATGTCTCATCAATCAGTGCTGTGCAAGATTGCGAAAGTTATGCTGTGTAACAATAAATTAGCATTTATCTAGAAACCATACATGAAATGTTGTAATTTCACTAATTTGTCTTTACTTCACTTGCCATGTGAGTTACTTTTTATGCATGAGGGACCAGGCCATTAGTTATGTTATCATCATATGGAAAGAAGAAAAAAGAAAGATAGTGTGGTAGCTAAGAAAAACAATTGCTTATCCTAGCATTAACACAAATTTTAGGACCATATATGCTTTAGAAAAAGGCCCTTTCTTTGGAAATTTAGATTCTCTGCTTTTCCAGTTGATGAAGTACCTTTTCTTAGTTTTTGAAATTGTCTCTACTCTACTGTTTAATTTCCTTCCTGATACTATATTGATTAATAGCATTGAGATTAGAAATTCCAGAACTAGATTTACTGTTGGCTAGTGTAACCAAAATGAGTCTTACAAATATCTGTGGCTATTTGGAAAAAGGGGTTATGATGTATGACTTGGAAGTGATAATGTATCAGGTGAAAACATTGACTTGAAATTTGAAATGCAGAAATTATTAGAACATGGATGGAGCATCACAGAGTTGAGTTACAAGGTAAAGAAAGGAAAACAAGATAAAAATTGCAACCCAAATGCCTTAGGCATCTAAGGAGTGTGATTTTGAAAAGGAAGCTTACAAGGGATGAAGCTATAAAACCACATGAAGGGACACATCCTTGGTGTTGCAAAGAACTCAGCACACTCAATCACTGATCTCTGAAAGGGAAGATCAGGAATACAATTGTTCCTAACATCAAGAACCCCTCTCTGAATCAGAATCCTACACAGTGGCCCCACATGAGTGAAATAGTTATCTGATAATGAAAAGTTGACCAAATTCACCAACCCTGCACACACCACTTCTGGCACCATGCCATACAAAAGATTACCACCCAAATTGAGCACCTCCACCTTCTCAAGACAACTCAAAGATAAAGGCAAAGGACCTGTCAGTTGGTTGTTCCCAGCATCAAACACTGTGGCCTCTTCAAGAAAACCAATCTCATAAGGCAAACAACCTGTTAACTGGTTGTTAAGGAACAACACTTCACTTAGAGTGGCCAAAGCCTTGGGAAGACTTCTTGGGATTGGACCCATGAACTTGTTGTTTGCTAAGGTGAGTAAGAGAATTTGAGTGGTGGCTAAGTTATCAGGCAACCCTTGAGTGAAGATGTTGTTGTTTATGAAAAGGACTTGGAGGTTCTGTATGAATATTTGTGGTGGCACTGGCCCAGAGAAGAAATTGAACCTTAAGTCCAAGAATGTTAAAGTACTCAAGCCTAGAACAGCAGAGGGAAATGGACCAGATAATTGATTGTTGCTAACATCAAGCTCATAGAGGTAAGGGAGTTTGGCTATTTGGGGTGAGATGGTGCCACCAAAATTGTTGGAATTTGCATGGAAGAGAGCAAGATCAGGGAGGTTATCAATGAAGCCATCAAGGGTGGAAGCAGCAAGTTGAAAACCATTGAAGTCAATAGAAGCCAAAGCAGTGGCAGAAGTGTTGTCAGGGGGAGTGTCACAGTAGAAGCCTTTGTAGCTGCATATGTCTGATCCTACCCAAGTGTTGGTCACTCCTAGAGGATCTGAGGTGATGGTAGATTTGAATTTTTGGATTATTGGATACACTACTTGAAGTCTTTGGTCTGCAAATACAAGGGTAGGAGAAGCTGGAACTGCTTGAATGGTAGTAGATTTTTGACATGGGGTTGTGTTTGTGTCCAATAGATTGTTGTTGTGGTTGCAACCTTTGGTTCCTTTGCTCCTGTGGCCACTGCTACTACTTCTGAGACTTTTTGTGTCTATGTTAACATCATGTGGTGACATGTGCACAGACACCAAGAGGAGGTACAAAATTGTGACCAACAATGTTGCAGGAATGCTACTCATGTTGTCTGCTTTCTCCTCAACTCTACACACTTTCTTTGGTTCTGAAGCAAAGTAGGCACAAAGAGGTGTAGTTTATATTAGGCCAACTTTCAACAAGCACTTCAGCTTCAATAATCCAAACAATTATGTTTCGTCACATGCCCGTCACATTTCATTCATACACACCATATTTATCTAATCAGTTTCTTCTATTCATTATATATATTTAAAAATGCTTTCATGGATTCATATATTATAAGTGAACTCATATTGGGTCACCCACACTCACTATATCACATCCTAATCCAATGAACTAGCAAAATTTGTGTCATAGCAAAAAAAATATTATATATAGAAAATAACATCCACGAAATCATGATTACTTCAATAAATCTTTTAGCTTAATTTTGTGGATTTTAAGTTTGAGGAACTATTTAGTGCTGTACCGGTTCGGATCGAACAATTCTGAAATCTCCTAATATTCAATATCGATCGATATATTTAAAATGCAACAAGGTAATATGTCTTAAATTATGATAACTGCATGGAAAATCAAGTAACATGTCTTTAATAATAAATTTTATATAATAGGTAATGTTACAACAAAATAAATTAGGTTAAGGTTTTAAATAGTAAAAAATGACCTTTGAAAGTAGTAAATCAAATACATAGATCAAACTCTTGTTTTTTTAAATTTATATAAAGAAATATTTATTAAATTTGTTCCAACTAGTTTTCGTGCATGTTTGGATATACATTGTGAAATACACACATTATGAAGCTTAGTTATAAAAGTTTTAAACGAAAAAACAAACACACCCTTCATCTCTGGCTCTAAGTCTAATTCAAAAATGGTGTTTCTTCACCCAATCATTTTTCTTCCTGCACCTATCATTTCTCTTTCTGCACCCTATCAAAAATGTGAATGGACAAAAATAACCCTGGTCGGCACCTCCTTCCTTTTCTTTCTACTATTTGCGTTTCACTGAGAATCTTCCAATTTTGCTGCTGCAACAATGCCACCTGCAAACCAACCTCTACCATGAAAGCCACGGAAGTCACACTTTCAAATAAAACTGTCAAGGGTAAATTGGGTATTTCAAAAAATGATGGGTACAGGAAGAAGAATGATTCGGCGCAGGAAGAAGAAATACTCTTCTAAAATACATGTGGGTCAGTTGCAAAAATTTCTCTAAGCCCAAACAAATTGGGCTTTCTCGTCAAAAACCCAATGTTCATTTATAATTATATGGGCTTTTTTTCATGATTTCCCATAATTTCTAAACGCACCTACAAAAGTTTTAAACTATTTTACTCTTGTAGAACTGATTTCTGGATGATCTATTTTAGAAATTTTCTGGAACAAACTTTTCAGAATTTTCAAAATAGAACTTTTACAACAGGATTTTCATAACAGAAATTCTAAAATACTAGTTAGTAATAATAGGGTGTAGAAAGAAAAAAAAGCTATATTTTATCAAAAAAACACCAACATGCACTGTGAGACGAAAAAGAGGAGATAAAGAGGTTTCGTGTAATCTAACCAAATTCTTGTGCCAACTTTAATATGATAAGACAAAGCAAAAACTAAAATAAAAAATAGAGAGAGTATTACTTTTATGTATTATTAAATTAAAATTACAATATAACTTAATCAAAATAATCACAACTATAATTGTCAAAGTAATATTTAAAAATTTAACACTCTTATGAAATATTACAATATAATATAAAAACTTTTTAGACCGTTAATGTATCATGATTGAATTAAATAAAAACTATGATAGATTTTTGTGGCTAATTTTATTCATGTGTTTTTATCTAATCTCTCGTTTTTAACAATATAACTTTACTTTTGTATTTTTTTCAGATGTAATCATTTTGTTAATATTCCCTTAATTTGTGCATTAAGTATATTAAATGGATTAACCTAATTTGTCTTAAACTTTAGTTTTTTTTATAAAGGACGAAAAACACAAGTAGGTATCTACTAAAGACATGTGAAATATAAAAAAAGAAGTTGGTATATGTTATAGACATGTGAAATATAAAAAATATTCATTCTGATTAGCAGGAAAAAGATATAAAATAAGAGCAAATAATCATATAAGTATTGATATATTTTATTTTTTTAGTACAATAAAAAAATGTTTCAACATAATTGAGCACGTTGTGTTTGCTCTTAGTAGTTGTAACATATATTAAATTAAAAAAATTAATCTTAATATGCAATTAATCTTAAAATAATTATTAAGGATATTAAATTTATAAAAAAATAAAAGATAAAAGACTCGTTTCAAGATTAATTGCAAACTAATATTAATTTGTATCTTTAATAAATATATGTAATAATTATTAAAAACCAAATACATGTTTAATTCCTCAACCACCGTTAATAGAATTCAAACAAAATTAAATTAATTTTTTTGTATTAAGACTGTAATTTTTTATCATACTAATACCGAATCAAATATTTATCCTATTAATATTAATGTGTATTTTAAATTAATGTATTGAAAATATAAAAATTATAAACACATATAAAAGTAATTAAAAAGTTAAATAAAGTATAAGAAATAATGTTCAACCCGTATTCTTAAAATAATTGGAAACTCAGTTAGTTTAGATTATAAATTATATAACAATTTTTGGAAAATGGGGACATACCAACATTTGTTATCGCATATATTATAAAAAAGGATTATTATTAATTATTGTTTTTAATGGATAGTTTATATTAAGTTAAGTAAGTTTGATTTTTAATTTTGTTCTATAATTTTGAATTTCTTAAAAATAATTAATATAATTTCTTTTATTAAATTGATGAAAGCAGCATTGTAATAGCAAATAATAAATAACACAACATTATCCTAAATTATTTTGCTAACAGAAATTAAAAAATATTAAAATAAAAAATCTATTTAACTTTTATATTAATATTTTGAAGTCATAAAAATATTATATATTTGGTGTCGTGAGTGATGTTTTATTAATTTAATATATGAAAAGAAGTTGCAACATGAGGAGGAAGGTTCACTTGAATGCTTGTGGGGTGCAGAAAGCAACAAAAAAGAATCTTTGAAATGCAGATAAAGCAGTTGCCACCAAAAACCAAACGATGAATCCAACTTATAACCACACATATCTTAATTGCGTCTAATTCTCAAATTCTTATCCACTTATCACCATGTTACAACTGCTAACAAAAAGAGACCAAGAAGTAAAAAACACCAACCCAGATCTTACAATTAAATAAGAACAAGAAAAAACACGTTTCAGAAGCTTGCTAACTTTTTTATCAGCTTAATTTAAGCTAAAAAACACACAAAATTAATAACACCGGAATGTCTTTAGATGTTCACATCGATCAAATGTCTTAATCTTTAGTTAATGTGAGATCTTCAACACATCCTTCATGTCGATAGTGATAACTCGTGCATGGATGACATATTATGGATGGTTCGATAACGGTCTAATAGTATGTGGTTTGATAAGTCCAACAAATATTCGTTTAAGATAGGTTCGAAATGACTCTGATACTATATTACAACGTAAACTTTAAGCCTTACTCAACCCTATAAAATCGACTCATGAGTTGAGATTTACACCCACTTACATACCATCAAATGTCATAATCTAGTCGATGAATTTTAATAATAACATATATTTTTCTTAAAAATTATGTTTATTTTGTATGTTTGTGACCGTAAATCGAGATTAACATATAAATGTGATTAAAATATACTACTTAAATTTTCGAATATATCACACCAACAAGAATAATCGTATGCTACTATAATCAAATTGTGAGCATAATTTTGACAGAAGGATTATACCCTAACTTATTTTAAAAAAAAAAAAAAATCCAACATAATTAATTTATTATATATTTCGATTCCGATTTTCGTCGTGCGTAACTTTTTTGTTGTCTTTTTGCTTTTGATGTCTCTGTCTAATGTCAGACCTAGATGCAGTTGGAAACGTGAAGAATGGAAAGTTTCACAATAATTTTATCAATTTGCGTCTTACATGGCCATTCGCAAATTTGGATGCGTATAAACCACAATTCTTTAGAACAATATTATAAATTGTTACAAATACTTAATATTATAAAAAAAAAAATCTAAGTTTTTTCTTTTTTAAATTACCATTTTCCTTTGAATGCTTTTATACTTAAAAAAGCTCATTGAGGAAAAATAATTTTTTAAGATTATGGTTCTCTTAAATAGTATCAAACTAACTATAGAAAAAATCTTTGGATATTGAACATGTGGACCTATAATGTCTACAAGTGAATTATGATGAATAAAACTTAGTCAAAGAAAGCTGCATTTACTATAATAAGAAAATTTGATGAAAATTGGAAGAAAAAAATATAAAATCAGTACCAATTTATTTATGGGGCAAGATCCATTTTTTACGAGACTAAACTTCTTATTGTTTTTAATAAAGGAAACCTTTTACGTGAATTATGAGATATTTTTGCTAATAACTTACTAAATTAAACAAACAACTAAACTATTGTTCAATGTAATTATACAAATGACAAGAAATATAATGGTGGTGAACTATTATATTCTTGTGTTAATTTCTTATAAATAAAAAATATTTTATCATAGGTGAAAAAGGTAGTTGGATGTTAATATGGTAGCTGAAAATTGAAAGCTTGTATTGGCGTACGATTAAATTATAAATTCTGTAAAATTATCAATTAAAATAACTTTATATGTAAAGGATAAAATGTATATCCTATTTGTATTTAAATTCAATTTTTTGATAAAATTTATTTAAGAATATTTTTAATTAATTTTAAACTCTTATAATCTTCTAGCTGAAGATAACTTATTTTCATTATAGTCATTTTACTTTCAATTGTCATATATTTTTCATGTTTAATCTTATACTACGTCTTATAATATCTTTGTTCAAATTTAAAATGAAAATGACATATGAACACAAGATATTTAAAATAAAGTAAAAACAAATACACAATGTAATATAAAAGTAATAAAATTCAATCATCTATCAGTATTAATATATCGAAGTATAATCCTAAAAGAGTGAAATAATTACTGTACATAACATAATAGTTAAAATTAATTATATAACATTTTTTAACCGTTATATTAGAACTATCACGCAAAAGAGTGATTAATATTGCTTAAAGACCTTGATTTGAAATATAGATTTTTTTTTTACAAATGACACAATTAGCTACTGCTCATACCGATAATTGTTGGTGAATAAATTATATAACGATACAAAAGTATCTTAATAATAATAAAAATAATAATAAACTTGCTTTCTATTCATGTAAATATGTCTTATTTAATAAAATGTTAAAACTAATAAATGTTTATCTTACATAGGAAAAGAAAAAATAAAATAAAATTATACTTTAGAAGTAGATGGGAAAAAAATACGTCTTATCTAGAGATAGATATTGTACTGATCGGAGCCGAACGAGTCACATCACTTGATATCAGTGATCGACTGGCCGGATTGATTGGTTACATTAAATATCAAATAAATAGATATGCGAAAATTAAGTAACATCTTATAAATCCAAATAACACCCCCTATAAATTTGGTAACCATGGGATAAATCAGCTAATATTGTTTTGTTCTATTGAATATATACGCTAGATACAACCTAAAAGCGAGATAGTACACTATTAACACTATAAATAAGTATTGTTACACGAGAGTAAGAGATATTTTTATCAATTTATCGTCAGACAACCTTTTACAAATTTACTCTTTACCAAGTATTAAAGAGCATACAAGAAGAGAAGGGACGAGCGAACAAACACCAAGGACTAAACACAAAAAGAAAAACAAAGAAGAAATGACCGAGAATGTCAGAGACAATTATTTCCATCGGTACTAGATACTATATAGACTCTATAAGTCTATACAAGTACAACTACAAACAAAACTTAATATATATTTTTTAATAAAATCTAAATAAATATTTAAAATGATACCTATAGTTAAACCTATAGTAGAATTTCAAAATACATCACAAACTATTAAAACCCAAATTTGTTTAACAAACACAAACTTTTCGGGTAATTACAAAGTTACCTAAAATGGCATGATAAATACAGTATTTGAAGGAATTAAAATCTTGTATAACACTGAAAGTATAATATATTGTAAATTTTAGGTTTATTTATTTATTTAAGCATGTATAATTTTGAAGGTTAATCATAGGTTTTTTTTTTCAATGATCACAATTTTATAATTTTAAACACCATATATTCAATGATATCGATTAAGTGTTTAGACGTTGAAAACGTGTAACTTTAAATACTCACATTCCAATGGCGTCAATTAATTTATAAATATTAGAAATGTGTAATCTTACAAGTTTCTTAACTACCATTGACTTATAAACATGTTTAAAGAGTAAAATCCCACAAGATAAGGTATATGTTAAGTGTGTAGACTTTGTAAAGGGAATAATACACAAATAAATTTATTTAATATATAGCTATGATTTTTTTTCTATTTCTTATTTTATAAAATTATATATCCAAAAAATTTATAAAAAAAAATATTAATAAAGATGGTGGCCAAATATCTGAAATTTCACTGTAGAATCGTGTTCGTGTGGGAAACCACAGAGAACCTTCGTACGCCACCATATGTTCCTATCGTACATTTGTTTTTTTTTTTATTTGGTCCACTTTTGTCATTCAATCTTCGTGGTGTTATTACAATCATTATAATATTTTTTTTTAATTAAGTAATTTTTGTAGAATATTTTTACTATTATTTTAAAAGTTTAAATTTTATTCAATTTATAGGAATCTGTCGTTTTTAATAACATTTCTTTCAACCACAAATTTTGTTTGATTTGCATTTTTATGTCGTTGTTATTAGTACAATATTTGGGTTCAGAAATTGATTATAGGGAATGTGTTGTAATCACATAGAGTCATAGGATTGATTAATTAAATGAGTAAAAATAATATGATTTATAAAATGTATATTTTTTATAAAAAAAATATAAAATATAAAAAGAATATTCAAAAAAAAATTTTAGATCGACAAAGATTCATTTTATTTCTGCATATTTTTATCCATAATGAAAAAGTATAATTTACATAGTTATTTATAATAGAGATTTTTTAGACAATATTTGTTTGAAAAAATGATGTTTATCGTGTGCTCGTACAATGGTGACAAGAGTGATCATAGTCACCATCTTCTTATCATGTAGCGATGGTATATTTGAGAAACAATTTCTCTCTCGTTGAACATATTCTTTAAAAGTTTTAACATACTTCTTAATCATATTTTGCAACTGCAATTTGTTAGGAGGTATGTATATCAACATTGTGCTTATATTATTTTAGAAATACACCTATTGAATGTCTTTAAGAGAAAATGCATGTAGGTTCAAGGTGCATGTACCAATTCAAAGCCATGTTGGTTGGCTATCTTGAAAGAATTACATCAACAACTTCTCATCATAAGCATGGTAAACCATTTTTCTGCAATACATAGTCAAATGGCTTTTTGGACAAGTGATCTCCTTGTACTTTTCAAATTACGACATCTTAAACTTTTGAGGTATCACCATATTCGGGACCAAGCATAATTATGCAACATCGCCAAAAGCATAAAAATGGGGCAAATGTTTAGTTTGAGATCCTTCTCCTGTAATAAAATGTAAAGCTTTCATTTGATCATTTATTTGATGGCCTATGAAGGTAGGCCTTGAACACATTCCCATTACAACAGAAGTAGAGGACATGTGGTTTGCAGACTTGTAAATGCATACTGACATTTGAAGTGGTTCATGAGTGCTTGCTTGAGGAATGGTAACTTTCACATGAGTTGTAGTAAACGAAGAAATCATGCTTAAGGTAGTCCTCACTTGTTGGAGCGTATCCACAAGGGAGACCATTTTGAGGGAAGGATTGTGTCTAGATTGGGTCCCTTGTTGTTGTAAGGGATGGGATATATATACAATGGGGACTACCATATTCCTTTGATTGTTAACATTTTATACTCTCGTTGGATTAGGGTAACAACTTGAAGGGTAGTGAGGAGATCCCTCTTCATTCATAGTAGCAGGTTTCCCATGTTTTTTTTATCATATTCAGAGCCTTCCATAATCATAGTCATACGCTCTTTCATATAATTATATCAACTTTTAGAGCCTTGTGAGATTGCTCTAAATTCTCCATCTTTCTCACTATGCCATAAGTCTTGTAAGGGTGTTGTAAAACAAGTTTTTTTGTTTGTCTTTGAGTCATTATTATTTTATCACCAACTATTAAATGTAAATGACATGAGTATGCGAGAAAAATGAGAAAATATGATATTTTTATATTTAAATTGGAATCATATATGCGTAGCTTACGAGATTTCAATAATCTACTTTTATTTAAAACATGCATGAATGAGGTTAACAAATTCCAAAAGAAATATGATACAAAACAAAACTACAATGATTATCAACACTATAGAAAATAGATGCATGTTAATGTATGAAAGTAACCATGATTTTTTTATGAAATGCTTGCTATATCATGCCATATGCATTTAGATATATAAAAGGTACGATAAACAAACAAACATGATCTCTTTATGTCCTAAAAGGTGTAGAGAATCGTTGTGAATGGTTGTATGGATATTTATATGAAAACTTTCAAGGGTGTATCTAAATATCTCACATGTCCCTAGAGTTAAATTCTCCTTTTGAACATATTCTATAATGATAGGCAACCTAACATATGTGATATGTTATCAGGAAGCAAATTCCACATGAGATTTTTACAATAGCCAAGTAGGTCTAAGACTTAACATGACAATCATTAAACTTCCATTCTAAGGTACACACAAGTCTAAGTATAAGACCTTAATCTCAAATGCATGAAATATAATAGCAAGTGTTCATGGAGGACTATCTGGACAGATTCATATTGGCCCTCTAACAAGTGTCATGGCTAGAAGATCGAAAGAAGAAAAAGGAGCTTAAAAGACTTTCTTGTTGTGAAGAATTAATTATTGATTATTCTTTCAATTTCTCAAGTCTTGTAAAAATTGTACAAAATAATGTATGCTTTATTTTGGGCTTGTATTTGGGCCCATTTTTCTTGGGCCATGTTTTGGGCCTAGTATAATGGGGTAGGAATAAGAGTAGAAAGTCTAGCCAGGGTTTCAATTGGGCCTCCTTGAGCCCAATGCAACCCTAGGCCGTTTAGGGTTTTGGAGAGCTTTTGAAGAGGGATTGGACAACACCTACATACATGGCAAATGAATGTCCGGGTGCACTCACTCCTGGAAGATGTGCCTATACATGTGGCAACACCTCAATGGAGAGTTTTTCTAGCCAATGCCAAGACGCCACTTGTAATAACGGGAATGAAGATGATTTTCTCTACTTAGAGGAGGACACTTGTCAAGCTATAACTGGAGAGTTTTTAGGTTAACTTTCCGAATTTGATTCTTTTGACACTATAAATACAAATGTTAGTCCTCTTATAAATTAACTTATAATTTACTAAAGAAATGTTGTCTAAGTTTGTGCACACTTGTTTTATTTGTTCATTCTTTCACTACAAGAAAATCATGAAATAGAAACCTGTAAGGATCTAGAAAATAACCTTAGAGTAGAAGTGATATATTTAGGAGTGTATATGCTAAATTCTCTAAGTGTGAGTTTTGGCTGAAGGAAGTCAACTTCTTAGGGCATGTAATATCAATTCAGGGGATCTCAGTGGATCCAGCCAAAGTGGAGACAGTGCTTCAATGGGAACGTCCAAAGACAGTGACTGAGATAAGGAGTTTTGTGGGTCTAGCTGGCTACTATCGGAGGTTCATTGAAGATT
>Ga0123342_1002276_pt1 | contig 31929 bp, 16 predicted proteins | sample Turbeawhitnodule_FD_89960 | JGI IMG/M metagenome (GOLD analysis project Ga0123342, IMG submission 89960) | Root nodule microbial communities of legume samples collected from Mexico - Turtle bean Mexico white nodule | ecosystem: Host-associated > Plants > Roots > Nodule | place: Mexico: Nepantla... | reverse complement strand
TTATATATATATATATATATATATATATATATATATATATATATATATATATATATACCAAAATATTTACCATTAAAAAATAGTAACCAATTATTTTTATATAGATAAAAAATTACATACATACTCTATTTCCATCTATTTAAACATCTACAATTAAAGGAACAGCGCAAAAAAATTTCAAATGATAATTGATTTTTTAGTTTTTTGAGACATGTCATAAAACAAATAATAATGATCATCATAATAATAATCCATTTGCATTAATGTTATTCACAATACATAACAAATAGTTGTGATTTCCAAATCTTCACGTGGAGGCAAAAAATCTAAATATAAAGCCCCTGATTATAACGATAAAACAAAGAAAAATAAAAACAATATATGATGTTATACAATCAAATAAATTGAATAAGATGTTGAGTTAATACAATATAGGTATTTCCTTTGGTAATTAAGGTTTCGAAAAATAAATTCTCCATGTTTTTTTGTCATGTTTTTCTAGAAAAAATAAAATGAACAAATCATTTCAATTACGAGAAGAACAAATTAAAAATAAATAAATTATTACACACATTATGGTAATTTCTTAATTTATTATTGTTATTTTTGGAAATATAACTAATTAGGATGGAATGGAAATAACATTGAGATGATGTAAGCAATTATTTGATAAAATGCAAAAAAACATCAAAGAAGGAGTTGAAGATGAATATAAATAATTTTGAAGGACGTGGAAATAAAAGTTGTTGAGAACATGATTAATTGTATTGAAAAAGAACATTTTTTAACATATTTTAATAAGTAGATATTTATTAATGTAGAGCAGGTGTTACACGCAATTATTATATTATAAATAACTATTCAATCTTGTGTATAAATAAGTAATGCTTGTATTTTTTTAGTATGAAAAAATTTAGACATACAAACACACAATAAAAAATTACAAATAAAATATCTGTAGCTGTATACCTGTTTACGATTTTGTTTCAGGTGCATTCAATATAACACTGTTATATTTAGTTATTTTTACAACAATTGTCTGTGCATTTCTTTTTTGTTATTTTCCTTTGAATTATTAGGATTTTGATTTACTGAAACCCATAGTTTTTTTTTTTTTAAAAAAAAAGATTAATGTTATGGAATTTTTTTTTGCTTATCCACTTATTCATTTTTTAAACTCTTTAAATTTTTGAAATTTAATTTTTAAGCATCTAAGCAATTATCTGAAAACGGATAAATAAAATCACTAAAATGTATAAGTTTTATCTTTACATATGGTTTATTAAAATCAACACTTTATACAAAAAAAAAATCACTACTTTATATAATTTTTATTATTTAATTAATATATATTTATTCATTTAAATTGAAAAATTTAAAATTATCAGTCTAAATAACAAAAATTAGGATTTATTTTAAAGTTGAAATAATTTTACAGAATTTATTTTCACTGAAAATACTTAATAATTTGTATTTTTGTGAATTAAACTCTTTTAATGATTTAAAAAAAAACTTATTTAGAGATAGAGATATATCTGATAGTGTGTAAAACCAGATATAAATTATAGCGTCTTTCAATTGTTTTTTTTAACAATCTCGTATGTATACACGTTTTTATTAAGTTTAAATTTACTATAATTAAGTCAATTAGCATTTATTATAATTAAGTCAATTAACATAGAATTTTTTTGGCGTTATATATTTTAATAATATAAAATAGGACAAAATAATGACATATTTTAACATTATTCTTTATGACAATCTATAATTTTTTTTATTTAATACACATTTCATATTCCTATTTTATTCTTAATTATATTTTAAAATAAAATAAAATAACTAAATACTAAAAGTAATGACATATTTTTTAACAATACAACATACTAATATACTATAAATCACTTATTATTTTTGACGTAATTATTATTATTAGTTTTATCTTATAAAATATAAAGACAAGGACTACTTGTTTCTTACTAGTAGAGAATGATATGAATCCTAATAGTATGTATTCAAACTATCCTCTGTTTGATGAATTGCAGTGAGTTAAAAATACTATTTTAGAAGCGTTTTTAGTAGAATATTTTGGAAGTTAATGATATGAAACTTATATTCTAAAAATTAAAATAAATAATACAATTCATCAAATGTCTCCTTTAGTACAAACTAATTTCAATTAATTATTAATTATTGTTTTACTTACACAAAACATAAGAAAACATTGAATGTAATATATTTGTTTGTAAATGTTTTAATTTAAAACTTATTAGGTGACATTTTAATTTAATTTCTTAAAGATATATTTTATTTATTGTTTTCTTAAAAGAAACTTTTTTCTTATATATGCGTTTATATCAGATTTAACAGTTTTCTATTATGGTGATTCTTTAATTGCATTATAATATTTTTAGTTTTATCTTATTTTTTTAAAAACAAATTAATGTAATATTTTATATGGAATTGACATGAGGATCTTATTACATTCACATGTCTGAATCTTGTTATTAGTGTTTCATGTAATTTTTGTAAAACATCAACTGATATATCCCGGCCACCAGAAAAGGAAAAAAAAAACTAGTAAGTTGACCACAGAGAAGTTGTTTATCTCTGGAGAGTTCAGAGTGTTGTAGAATAAGGTGGAAATGAATAATTGCGCATACGTAAAGAAGTTATTTTTGACATATATAGTTATAAAATGATTAGTTGTCATAAAAAGGTAATAACATAAGAAAGATTATATATATATTATTAAATTATTAATGGATTTTCATGAAATTTCTGTGTTTGAAAGGCTAGGAGTTATTAAAATTGATATTTTTATTTGGTTATGAATTTTTGGAAGAATATTGCAACATTTGAATATAAATAATAAATAACGTAAAACGTGGCGTGAGAGAATGGTGAGAGCTAGGACAGAACAGAGGGACAGCTGGGGCTTGCACAGAAACAACAGCTCAAGGGATTATTTTCCATTTCCATTTCCATTCCATAATGAGGGATGAAAGGCATTTTCAATTAATTAATAAAAATAGCATTATTATTATTATTATTAAAAATAATTATAAAATGTGTCTTCTTAGAGTTATAATTGTGTTCTGGGGCCGTGAAAGAATTCTATGGTGGAAATTGTGATCCTAAATGCTAAGCTAAGCTAAGCTGGAAAGAAAGAGAAAAAGCCCACCTGTGAGAGTGTGCGTCTCTCTCTCTCTCTTTCTCTCTGTGTGTGTGTCTGTGTACTGCTCCGTCTGTGCTGCTGCAACGTGCTTAACCCGTTTGTTTCGAATTCCAATATTGGTATTATTATTATTATTATTATTGGTATTAATATTGGGGAAGTAGTGAGAAAAGGAACATTGGTTGAAGAGAAGCAGTGGAGGGAGGAAACAGAAGGAAGAGGAAGAAGGGAGGAAGAGGAAACAGTGCGCACCTTAGCATGGATTCCTCTCCGTCGTCTTCTCTCTCCTCGCTCGCTTCGTCCCCACGGCATCATCCACTCTCCAATTGAGAAAGGCACCGATTCCCATTCCCATCCCCACTCTGCCTGACATAAAGCCAACCCTAACTTCCATCTTCTCCGTTCTCACCCATTTCAATTGCAACAACTAAAACAGGAGAACCGAGACACCAACACTAAGAAAGGAGATGTTGTGGCTCATGAGATTCTCGGGGTTTTTCTCCGCCGCAATGCTCGTCATTCTCCTCTCCCCCTCCCTCCAATCCTTCCACCCCGCCGAAGCCATCCGCTCCTCCCATCTCGACGCCATCCTCCGCCTCCCGCTCCAGACGCCGCCACTTTCCTTCCGCCGCGCCGCCCCATTCCGCAATGCTGACAAATGCGCCTCCAATCGGACCTCCATTCCCGAGAACACCAGCGTCTGCGATCCCTCCCTAGTCCACGTTGCCATCACTCTCGACGTCGAATACCTCCGCGGCTCCATCGCCGCCGTTCACTCCATCCTCCAGCACTCTCAGTGCCCGGAGAACATCTTCTTCCACTTCCTCGTCTCCGAGACCAATCTACAATCCCTCGTCAAATCCACCTTCCCGCAATTGAACTTCAAGGTCTATTACTTCGATCCGGAGATCGTGCGCAACCTGATCTCCACCTCGGTGCGCCAAGCCCTCGAACAACCTCTCAACTACGCCAGAAATTACCTGGCGGATCTTCTCGAGAGCTGCGTGGGAAGGGTTATATATCTAGATTCGGATCTAGTCGTGGTGGACGACATTGCGAAACTGTGGAGCACCAGTTTAGGTTCTAGAACCATCGGCGCGCCCGAGTACTGTCACGCGAACTTCACCAAGTACTTCACGGCGGGTTTTTGGTCGGACGTGCGGTTCGCGGGCGCCTTCATGGGGCGGAGGCCGTGCTATTTCAACACGGGTGTGATGGTGATAGATCTGGTGCGGTGGCGGAAATATGGTTACAGTAGAAGGATAGAGAGGTGGATGGAGATCCAGAAGAGCGACCGGATCTACGAACTGGGTTCCCTGCCGCCGTTTCTGCTGGTGTTCGCGGGACACGTGTCGCCCATTGAGCACAGGTGGAATCAGCACGGGTTGGGTGGCGATAACGTGAAGGGGAGTTGCCGGGACCTTCACGCTGGGCCTGTGAGTCTTTTGCATTGGTCCGGTAGTGGCAAGCCCTGGCTCCGATTGGACTCCAGACAGCCCTGTCCGCTTGACGCACTCTGGGCTCCTTATGATTTGTACGGACACTCTCACTGATTAAGCCAGGGTAGTCGCCGGTAAATTCCCTCCACTGTTTTGTCACTTCTCTTCATTTAATTTAATTCTCATTTCGGTCTATTTTTTTTATTATTATTTTGTTCCCTCTTCTCTTCTCCTCTCCTCTCCTCACTGTGAACAAACAGATAAGATATTTTACTTCACCAATTTTTATTAGACTTCGTTTCTCAGGCCATTTGTATTCTACACAGTATCTTCTATTTTGTGGTTTGTGCTCTGAAAATAAATAAGATAAAATAAAGAAACGGGTGGTTCTTGAATTTCTTCTTGTACGTTGTTTAATTTCAGCAATGATGTTTAGCTTATGTTGCCTCTCAGCAAATATAGGGTTCAAACTGTCCCGTGCCCAATTGAACTGAGTGGGAACTGGGAATTGAAGTGGAGAGCAGAAATTGTGCTTTTTTGTAATGCATTAATTTAAATCACTGCAACTGTCGTTGCTTAATACTTTTAATTTGATTGATTTGGTTCATGGCTGGTGTGGTCTCTGTTTATCTGTCTGGCTCACGTTTGATTATTATTGGGAATTGCTCTTATTTCATGAGACTGTGATGTGTTCAGCAGCTAACCGGTACAAACCGAACTACGGATTTAGTACCTAGGCGAGTGAGGTTGGTGGGTAGCGGTAGCCCATGTGCAAATATTGCGTTTGTCCTTTTAAATATTTTCAAATATCATGTGTTTGTACTGGGAAACTGGTGCCGCAATTCTGCTTGCTAGTGCAAAGACAAGAGAAGTTGAATTGTTGTGTTATGGCTTGGTGTAGTTAGTCGTAGTTAATAACATAGTAAGGAGGAGGTGGAGGAATACACGTATATTGTTGTGTGGGTAGCTTAGTTGGCCACGTTTACATTGATAGAAGCCAAATTGAACAGAGAGGCTAGTTTGAGATAAGGGGAGGGGTATCTTTGCCGGCAGCAGTAGCCAAATGAGGCATGAAAACTATCCAATGAGTTTGTGGATTGCGTTGGCAACTAAGCTTAAAGCGGAGCTCCGCGGAATCTCTGAGGGAAACACTGCTTCGGTGGCTGCGGCGGAACACTTCGTACGGTTTTGTTCTTTTCGCCGCACGGATATTTTTCACTTCTTTCTGCTATCCTCTCTCTTCTAATCAATGATAATGTAATTTTATGTTGGAAAGATAAGCACGTTATATGAAATCATAGGAAAGATGTCAGTAGGTTGAAGAATCATGTTTGATTGTAAGTGTCTACATAATGAGAGGGTAAGGAACCGATTCCAAACGCCCTTGGGATAACTTGGAGTCTTCCGGGCTCCATGTGGTAGTTACGTATTTTTTAATTAATTTTTATTTCTTCAAATATTATTCGAGAACAGAATAGAAGAAGCCACTGTGATCGGTTAGAAAGGAGTCTATCGATTGATTGTTTTGTCAGAAATTATATAATTTGAAGTGGGTAGGGTATAATCCTTTCCAAATTATGCTTATGTGAGCAACGTCTTTGGCTTTTAGCATTGCTAGGCTAGCTGGGGCTATATTAAACTTGGATTGTAAATTAAATTATGGAAAAAAGTTCTATTGTCGGGTTTAAGTTAATATACTTGGATTAGGACGTAGCAACAGATGCTTGAACCTATGATATATTCATTCTATGGGACAATGGTGAAGGATCAATATTTAGACACTAACACGTTTTTGCCAATTATTATAATAAAGAAATGCATGTACCTCTTTTTTAAAAAATGATTTAATAGTATTGTTTGGAGGGTTCTAGAAATATGAAGGATGGACACGGAATGCTGGGACAGGGATGAGGCCAAGCCAAAGACAGGCATAGCCAAATGACTTCATTCATTGCCTCAATTGATTATTTAGTTATACGGTGTTCTAACTGAATAATTTGAATTTCAAGATTTTATATTTTCATTTTTTTTTTTTGCCTCTTTGCAATGCAATGGCTTCATATGCATGAAACGGACAAAATTAATATTCTTTAAAAAAACTGGTTGTCACCAACATTTCAATGGGTAAAAGTAGTTAATTCATGCGGTTGGAATTGGAACCTGATTCATTTTTCTTTAAGCTGCTCTTTTTGTGGATTTATTGGTATACCAGTAGAAGTTAAGAAAAGAAGCTCATTGTCACAATGTGCGCAAAACTGCAGAATGCTAAGATTTCTGACGGCTCTTTTTGGGTGCGAGAAGTTGGACGAGGTTGAGCTCTAGCCAATTTTAATCGATTGGTCCCCATCTCCTCGTGGTGTCGTTGTTCTTGGTTTTAGTTTTCCAACTTCGTTCAAAAGTCATATCATAGGATGATATTTAAAATGGCAAGTTAACAACGATACAAAATTAAAAAACTCCATTTGGGCCCTTTAGTAAAGGATATATTTTACGTCGCCCTATCTCAAGTAGGTCCTTGTCTCAACGTCCAATTTGGTGTAAAGAAAGTTCCACCAATCATTACGTGCCCATAATAAAATTAACAGATAATCCTTCTTCAAATAATTAGGTAAGCTGTCCATGGTTTTGATGCGGGCACGCTTACACAACATCCTATTTTCTAATGTCTTCTAATATCACCTACACTGTCTTTGGATACACCATATGTACTGTACTGTAGAGTTTGAAAAGCATGCGGAGAAAGGAGGTGCATTGTTCACAATTGGATGTACGTGCTTCATTGGAAAAGGTGGGAAAGAAAAAATGAAGAGGAAGGGTGCCCTTCGGTGAGGCGAAGAAAAGAGGGGAAATACAACTGCATTAATATTTTACCCCTTGCCTCTCTCTACATAGACTTTAATTTTATCCTTTTACCCTTCTATATTAATATTTTATCTTAAACTTTAATTTTACATACTTTCTACAGTTGAATCACAACATCCACAAAATAATTACTTAGAGCTTTCTTTATAAATTTATTAGCATAAATTGACCTAATTGGACTTTTATCTATCTTTTGTAGGCCCATTAAAGAGGATAACTTTAAGAGGAAGGAATGTATTTAACATCAAAGAAGACCTCCACACTATGAAAGAATACTAGAGTTTTGGTCAAAAAACTACAAAAAGACTGGAACTCAGCTGGTTTTAGCAAGACCAAGTCAATATCTTTTAGGGCGAAACTTTAGCTTAAATAATTGTGTAAATTAGTTTAGGATTTTGGGCATCGATTTATTTTTTGGCCTTGTATTTGGTATAATAGAAAAGTGTGTGTGTATAGTAATAAAGTGTGTGCATATTGTAAAGTGATTCATCACTTAACATGGGAATCATGAGTGTGTGATATGAAAAACATGAAGGTCTACATGACTCTTCCTCTATAGAGAGGATCCCCACCAATTAAGAGGTGATATTTGTCAACCTCTCACATTTTAGAGGAATTTCTCAAATGAAAGGAAGACACTTGTCAACCTCTCATTTGAGAGGATCATGAGCATGGAACATGTGAGACCACTTGTCACCTTGTCAATGGAGTGTTTTTAGGTTAAAGTACTTATATTTAGACATCCAAGTCTTCTATAAATAGGAGTGCACCTCTCTTGGATTTTTTTAACTTGGAATGAGTAATGAAATGTTGCCCATTTATGGTCATTCTACTTGTTCCTAAGTTCTTCCTAGGTCAGTCTCCTTCCAAACTTGGCCTAGACTTTTTCCTAATAAGTGGGTCTCACCTCTCACTTTCACTAACTCCACTTTGAACCATTGAAATTCCTCTTGAGTTTCTTGAATGCTTCCGCTCCTCAAATATCCTTCATCATCCATTCAAAGAAGAAATAAAAAAGATGACTACTATAAGAAGAACATTTTCCATCACTTTCCATTTCATGTGCATGAGGGAATTTATCGTGAGAAGACATAGGACAATGCTCACAAAATTCACAGTAGGTGGTGGATGGAGGTAGTGTTGAGGCAAACCTAGACATAATCGATCACATGCCAGTAAACAAGGGAAGCATAATAAAAAACATATGGTTGGATCTAATGGTAGCCAATGTAGATTGGAGAAAAGTAATATAAAAATGTTAAGACAATGTGTGTATGAGAGAATAAAAAAGATGACTACTATAATAAGAACATTTTCCATCACTTTCTATTTCATATGTGTGAGAGAATTTATTGTGAGAAGACAATGTTTAGGACAATACTCACAAAATTTCACAGTAGGTGGTGGATGGAGGTAGTGTTGAGGCAAACCTAGACATAATTGATCACATGCCAGTAAACAAGGAAAGCATAATCAAAGACATATGGTTGGATCCAATGGTAGTCAATGTGGATTCGAGAAAAGTAATATAAAATTGTTAAGGCAATGTGTGTATGAAAAAAATGACCTTGTATTTATATTCAATATAAGTTTCAAAATTATTTATTTATGGTCAGATTTAACCATATACATTGCAACTAAAATGTATTAGTTGAAGGTTTGATCCATGAACCACTTCGTAATTTACTCATCCATGTTATTGTTCAATTTTGTTCACTAACTACTTAATAATATTTAATGCATGGAAATACTACTTGGGAGATGCATAGTTCATCCTGGAAGTTCAAATTATTACTTCATATCATGGGTTTAGATGTCACTTGAAAGAGTATTCACAAAGAGGTCCTCAAAATGCACAAGAGTTTTTTAATCATATCATGGACCTTTGAAAAATGCAATTGAATATTTATGATTTTGAAAAAGTATTTCCTATATTGTGAAGTGATACAACACTCCACTATTTTTTTGAGACGTTGTATATCTTAATATTGACATGTTGCATTCTTTACAACTTCCTTCATGGAGTCGATAATGAAAGAACTTTGGTTGATGAAGTTAATATGGATTTGACGAACTGTTGGGATGACATGCATGCTACACAAGTTGTTAAGGATGATTATAAAGAAAGTGTCAACTTAATAAGGGACATGATATACATGTATGCTACACAAGTTCTTGTGGATTTAGTTATGAAAGACAACACAATATAATTTGATATTGTTGTTCATTGTACCATGTTTACTATAGTTAAATGTTAAAGGTTTTCAACCTTTCCACATTTAATATTTGTGCCATGTGACTTTTTTTTATAACATGTACTACCCTTAAGTTGTTCTCGGGTACAAAATGAATAGGGTGAAAGAAAAAAACACAAGATTTTAACTACAAACTTTGTAAGTTCATCAAATGGACTAAGAGTATGGATCTTATATTGTTAACAACTATGTTAGATGAGTCTCGAAATGAGAATAGACTTGACGAGATTTGGATCACTCAAGCCTACACATTGTTGAGACATTATGTTAGTCTTACTATTCTAGCATTACAAAAAATAATGTTAAAAATAGTCAGAAAAACCCAAAAAATAAGTGGTGGGAGATTCATTACTCTTTTAATGGGTTAAGTGACTTGTTTTACACATTTAAATAAATTACGGGGTAACATTAATTGTTTACAACTGCAAAAATAAAATTTATCAAAATAAATTCTTGTAAGTTTAACTATAACTCCTAGCATATATCATATATATGGAGATATATAATTATAACAAATGATATAATAAAATAGTTTTAACAGTTTGGATCCACACGTGCATTGTTGATGAAGAAATGATGAAGGAAAAATGTATGATACTATTTATATATTTGGATCTATGGTTTTGCATAAAAAAATAGAAAAAAAAGAAGAAGAAAGACAACAGGCTTTTGACTCTTTACTCCTTTGCCCCAGTATAGAATATTCACGTGGATATGAGAATTGAAAATATTGATGAGTAAAAAGGCGGTGCATGGAGGAAAAAATGTTCAAGAGCTTGTAATTGATTATTTCTTTAGAAATAATCGATTATGCAATGATACACAATCGATTATACTATGTATAATTAATTACTGTCAAAAAGCGATTCTTAACTAAGTGCATGTTAAACTATTGAGAAATAGTAAGTGAATATGAAGATGTTGAGAAAAAGGTTTAATTATTTTATCTTATTTATTGATATAATCTTTAAAATATACTTTCATTTAATTGAAACTTTATTTTTAATATTTTTTTATATTATGTTTTAATAAATGTTGGTTTAGGAACAAAATTTATATTTAAATTATGTGATTAGTAAAATCGAAATTAACTAAATTTAATATTAGTATTAAGTTAGTAAATTATATATATATATATATATATATATATATATATATAAACAAATAAATTTGCATATAATTTTCACATTTTTTATCTCTTTTAATCAAATCATATCATATCATCATTTTATTATTATTGTTATTTTTTGATCAAATCATATCATATCATCATTTTATTGTTATTGTTAATTAATTCAAAAAAATTCACAAATAATAATTTTTTAAACTTTTTATATTCGTATAAAAAAATCTAACTTCATTTCCAATTCATTATTTCCTTACTTATATATAAATTAAAAGAATTAAAGTAATTTATGTAAATAATTTTTGTTTTATTCAACATTTTAATTCATGGTCGTCCATTATTTAAACATATTTTATACCATTATCAGTAATTTTTTACCAAAAGACATATCGATGACTTATTATATAACACAATTATTTTTAATATTTTTGTATTCATAACAGTCAATCTACTTCAAACTTTTTACTAATATTCTATCTAAATACAGTAACTTTATTTATTTTTTTATAATTGAAATAACCTCATTTTGAAGTCTTTTTCACCTCATTTCCTTTGTTCTGACCAAGTTGAAATGAATCATTTACATGTTGATATCGTTTTATTTACATGTTGATGTCGTTTGTGGGTTTTGGATATTATAAGATGGTTTGTATTGTGGAGCCACACCGTCCTAGAAACAGTGGAAACAGTGGGTGGTGGTGTATGGTTTAAGAGTGTGGAAGGGTCATTATTACAGGAAGGAAAGGAACAAAGTGCAGAAAAGGAGCAAGTACGAAAGTATCCAGTATCCAAGAAATGGAGAAGAGGCCTTTGGAACCTTTACAGCTAGAAACCATGGTGTGATTTAAGGGTACAGGGGACCATACAAATTCCGTGGTCCACCAATGTTGTTTCTTCCATTTTCTTGCACGCAGACCCACATTACATGCCTCAAATCTCCCTCTAGACAAATACCTCAATGTCACACAACCCTTCATTCACGTGGAACGTACATGTTTTTGTTGAAAAACGACCAAAATGGAACACTGTTTGAATCTTTGGGGTGCGGACCTTATCTTTTGTTAGATTTTATGACAGACATGAATGCTTTTGTCAATGGTTGATCAACTTAATTTGCTTTGCTGTTGATGGAGGAAGGTCCTTTCTGATATAAATGCATGCAGAACTTTCCTCACCAGCTTGCTGCAGGTTTTAACTCCCTCTATTAATGTTGATATCCATATCTTTAATGTACTTTTGTTGAAGAGCACATATAATGTAGGTTATGGTTTTTGTTACAAACTCCATTGATCAAGTTGGATTCTTCCAAACACTATCTAAGTGGTGGATCCCAAAAAACAAAACAAAAAACAAAAGAATTTGTTGTTCCTTGTTGAATTATTACGTGTCATCATACAATTTCTGGTGGCGAGGTCTTGTTTGGTATCAACTGATGTAACAGTGATAAGATGGAAGCACGTTCAGAAATCTATCAAAATGAAGTTGACATATATAGATGGTAACATACAACAGAAATCAAATATCCCATTTTTGCTGTGTTTCTAGATAAACAAAGACAACGCTTTATACTTGTGTCATCGTTGATTTTTTTTGTGTAAAAATAAAACAATTATCCTCATCTTGATTTTTAGCTAAAAAACTAATTTCTAATATCATTTTTTACCTATTTCTGTCCACACTGGTTAGCATACAGAGAACAATTTTGGATACAATTCCCTTACATCATTTTAATGGTGCTCTGTACTTGGAAAAATTATAGTTTTACTTAACGTCCTATTTTCATTTGCAGACGGAAATGGAGGATGCCTAAAACTGCGAAGTGTGTTACCCTCCTTATATGCTTTTATTAATAAGCGAAAGAAATATATAAAAATAAAAAAGAAAGAGGCACAATATATTTTTAGGCAAAGGGCTAAAATTTGTGTAGAAAGTTTCATCATTCAATATAATTTTTAATGTTTTAAATATTCATAGCATAATAAAAAAATATCATATATTAATATTACCAATTATGTCGTAAACATTTTTTTAGTATTTATGTTTTGAATTATAATAATAATATATAAATAAACAAAAATAAATAAATTAAATATACCAAATTCATCTCCTCTCACTTTATTTTTATTTCTTTTCATTTAAATAAATTTACTTTTTATTTGTTTTTATTTCCTTTCTCTCTTATTTTTTTCTTTTCAACCTCTTTAATTTTTTTTAATCATGTATGCTTTATTTGAATTTGATGAAGTATAGTTTGTATTAAGAGAAACATATGAAAAATAAGGATAAATTTATGAAAGTTTGTGATTAATGTGATAGGTGTAATTGATAAAATATTTTTTAAAATAGATAAAAGTGTAATATTATGAATTTATTTTTGTTGTTAAAATTAAATTAAATTAAAATATAAATAAATTGTCTTATATATAAACAAATTAAAATTTATGCAAAAATATTTTACAAATTTTGACACATATATTTCACATAAATAAAAATCCTAAATAAATAAAAAATATAAATAATTTAATGTCCTATTTAAATAATATTCTTAAATTATTTAATATCGAATTTAAATAAAAATCTGGAATAAATAAAATATCTAAATTATTAAAAATATTAAATAAATATAAATCTAAATTATTTAATGTTGTATTTTAAAAAAATATTAAATAAATAAAATTTCTAAAGTATTCAAAGTCCTAAATAAATAAAAATTATAAATTATTAATGTGCTATTTAAATAAAATTCTGAAATAATAAAAATTTTAAATTATTCAAAATCCTACAAAGCCAAATTATTTAATATCATATTTAAATAAAAATATGAAATAAATAAAATTATAAAATTATTCAAAATCCTAAATAAATAAATATCCTAAATTATTTAATTTCCTATTTAAATAAAAAATGAAAATAAATAAATAATTTTAAATTACTCAAAATATTAAATAAATACAAATCTAAATAATTTAATATCACATTTAAATGAAACAAAATAAATAAAATTCCTAAATTATTCAAAAATTCTAAAAAAATACAAATCCTAATTCCTATTTTAATAAAAATATGAAATAAATAAAATTCTAGAATTCTTTGAAATCCTAAATAAATACAAATCTAAAATATTTAATATCATATTTAAATAATTAAATATTAATTTTATTAGTATTATCATTTTTATATTTTTACCTTATTATAATTAATACTATTGTTTATTATTATTACTTTTAACTTTTATTAATAATATTAATAATATTATTAAATATTCTTGTTATATAAGAAAAACTAACATTCTTGTTCATTCAACACATCAAAGTGGTTCAAATGCACAAAATCATTAAGTAAAAACAAAGACATCTTAGCAATTTCACCATGAGTAACGTGACTTTCTTTTCCTTTCTATTCTCAATAACAAGGAACTTCCACACTCTATCTCTACAAATTCTCGTTTGTCTTTCTACTCACATCAAGGAAAACAAATAACATGCTCTCCCATGTTCATTCATGGAAACAATAATACATTCATGAAAATAAACATTCATGGAAATAAACAGAGCGATAAATATTAGTATAAAATTGTAATTTGATAATGTCATCCATCAAATACTTAAAAGTGATTGTTGTTGAAAGTTGATAGATAGTATTTTTAAAATTAACATTAAACAAACTATCACAATTGTTTTATAATCCATAACGGTTTAATCGATATATAACAATAATTTTATTTAATTTATAATTATTATCGTACGAATACGTAATGCACAGTTGTTGTGTAGAAAATTCATTATATATGCTACATTAATTCAAACTATAATTAACAATCTCAATGTAGACAAATAATCAACATATATAACAAACATGAATATCAAACTAAAAAAAAATATCAATACATATATATACACATATTTAAAGCTTAAATTTAATTAAGGAAATTTACACTTCTAACTAAATGAAATAAATATTAATTTGTTCTACATAATCTAATATAAAATTAAATCATAAACCTAATCATATTAAAAAACATCTAAAGTTTAATTAAAATTATTCCTACTTTAATCATGTATACATAATTTTTTTTATAATATATAAATATTTAAATATAACTGTAATGGTTAGGTCGAGTGACCAAAAGGTCGAGAGTTCCTCAACATGATGAAAGCTAAACTAAAATAAATAAATTATAAAATAAGAATCAGTATATCAAAGTCTAATAAATAGGTCGAAAATATTTATAGTATATTTTAATAATTTCAATGTGCGAAGAGTAAAAGTTCAATTAAGTCAAAAGTCCAACAAATGAACACTATAAATAAGTGATTTGCTTTAGAGGTAAGTAAAATAATTTTATTTGATAAATTGAACAAACTAATTCTGACTTTATCATCAACTTGCAGGTATACATCCACTACATCCAACAATAAGGAGTCAACCTAGAACCCAGATAACCGAGCCCAGTTCAGTAGATCTAGTAACTGGAAGTTAAGATATCAGTAAGAATTCGAGATACCGAAAAGAGATGAAGAAAATGAATATTAATTATTTCTAAGACGGGTAAGAAAAATAACTAACATGTTGCAGCGGTGATTTTACATTACATTGGCTAACAGTGGCGGTTTCATGACAACTCATGTTGGACTACAACGCTGGCAAAGATAGATGAGACAAGAAGTCGCAACCCAAAGTGTGATGGTGGTGCAATATTCTCACAACGTTGAATGTGGTGGTGCCGGTGCAAGCACATGGCACGGTGGAGGAGCAGCGAACTCACGACACGGTGGTGGAGGATTACTGTGGTGGCTTGTCGACACAGAGAAGCTTAGGACAGGACAAAAATGGAGGCCTACAAGAAATGAAAACGCAAAAATACATGTTTTAAAAAACGACAACAAGAAAGGTGCACAAGGGTTTTAAAACAATCAATACAAAAAGTGAATAAAAAAAATAACCGCATCGATTCCCATATTGAACCGGTGTAATATGGTCGTTTGTTATTTACATAAATTAATTACACAATTGATTTAATATTGACTCACATTTATTATAAAACTGTGACCCCATTTTATTTATAAGAGTTACAGGAAAGCTCTACTGGTAGCTAAATAAATATGGTTACACGTGAAAATAAAGAGTTGTAACTTTCATTGAATGAGTCAAAGACACCTCATATAACACTCCCTTAATATCAGGGAACCACTAAACACAATCCAGAGACCACTAAGCATGTCTTTAACAATCACTTATTTGATCCATGCAGCCAAGACCCAAGTCAACTTACTAAAAGAATTTCTGAAAGGGAAAAAATATACGTTTTTCATAATATCAGATAAATCTAACTAAACACGAGCATTGACTTGAGCGTCAGAGTGCAATTGCAGGTACACCGCCGACTGGACGAACACGCGTGAGAATGAAGAAAGACTAAAGAATCATATAGTTGCAGGCACGACAACTATCGTGTATTGACGTGGATCAATGTTATGAGGCACTGACATTCATACAGTTACAAAAGTTAAATTTATTTTTTATTTAAAATAAGCATTTTTTTTTCACCAGTGGCATTATTTCATAATACATACCATAAGAAAAATAGCATACACCATTGTATTTGAAAACTAAAGAATTTTAAAAGTGAAACAAAATTTTACCACCTACACATAGCACAGACGCGAACACTGCAAGACTTCATAGGTTAGCAGTCTGAGATCAAGCATTACGAAAAATACATGCTTTATAAACAAAAGAAGAGGTTAATAATTATTGTGGTCCCAGCTCATGTGCAATCACTTCTTGTGATAACGGTGTTGACTTAGACCTTCAGAAAGTGAGTGTAGCACAACTTGGAATTGGTTTTCGTTTATGATTGTTCTTAAAAATTCTGAAAACGATGTTAACTGTGCAAGTTGTAGTGATGATATTTCCTTTCAACCTAACACACCCTAACTTATTAGAAGCCCCCTTGTCCACTTCTTTTAAAAAACAATTTTTTTAATGGGGAATTTATTCGTTGAACTTTGCAAGTGATTCTCAGAGAACTTCAAAAAAGAACTACAACTGGTGATGCCAAAGCCCAAAGCAAAATCTTTGTCAAATTTCCTTATCCACTCATTCTAGTAATAATATTACTTCTATATATTTAGTGGGTTTCTATTTTACGAAGTCAATAAAAACATAAGATATATACGAGTTCAATGAGTACATATTATTATTCCCCTGAAGTGTCAGCAAATAGCTGTAAAGTAATATGATCTTTTTATATGCCTTTGAAATTTTGGTTCCACATAAGAAAATAGATAATATTTAATCCAACAAATCTCTATTCTTAAAATCAATATTGATATTTTGATACTTATATATTACAACCACCTAAAAAACTTCAATTTTTTTCTAATTTTATCCTAATATCGTTGCTTAAAGATTCTATATTAATTAATGATGTTACTACTCATGATATATAACTGACGTATTAAGGTATGAATATCCTATATTATCCTCTTCTTGATTTTTTATTTGTTTATTTATTGATATGTCCATATTATCACATCTAGGAGAAATTTATACATAACTCGGAAACGTGATCTTGATAATATAAAGTTACTTTTAAATCAATGAATTTATTGATGTACATCATTACAAAATACATTCCCAAGTGTATTTTTACATTCTAAACAACTATTTAAAATTAGGTACTTATATTTCTGAGAGGTCATTACAATATCTATTATTTTATATTTTAAAATTAAAAAATATATTTTATTTTGGGAATGTTTGTTTATAGTTTAGAATGGTTATTTCGAAATAAGTTTTGGAATGAGAATTTCAGAATTAAAATCATACTCGAGAATAGACATTTTGGAAATCACGTTCCAAGAATGCATGAAGGATAATTTTTAGATTTTCTTAAAAATAAAAAAGGAATGTAGAAAGACACTTGAAGAACCATCCCAGTTTTTATTCTCCATTGCATTCTGTAACCATTGCATTCATTGCCGAGAAAAAAAAAACACCATGATTTTAAACTGCACTTTCATATAAATTGAAATTTCAATTTTATTATTTGAAATGTGTATTTTAAAATGTATAATTCTTAATACAAATCTAAATTATACATTAAGAATACAAAACATCTATTTTGGATTGTATATATCAAAATATATATTTTTTTAAGTCGTTTGATACAAAATTAATTTTTAATAATAATAATAATAGTTAAACAAATAATTACATAACATTTTGTCATAAATCATAAGAATACACCGCGTGTATTAATGATAAAAAATTCTTTAGCAATCAATTTTTTTAATTTTAGAATTCAAAAATGTGAAAGTTTGATGTGAATGATCCCTTCATCTATGACACCATGAGCTAACTGCAATGCACTATGGATTTTCTCCTTGCTGACGAACTTTTTAACACATGTTCCCAGTTGATCATGTGCCATATGATGCCAACGATCTCCCTAAATATACCCTTCATTCGTTGAGATGACATTAGATCCTTAAAATATTAAAATAAATAACCACGATAAAATAATAATATATACACAAAACAAGATAAATTACTCACCAAACAAGGATGCTTTTTTGTAGTGACACTGATCATGTCTCCCCATCATTTGGCCTATGTGAGCAATGACGTGGCAAATTAACAATCTATCTTCATGCACCCTAAGAAGTACGTACAAGTATGACACTAATCAAAACTAGTAAATGTATTTGACTACAGATGTTGATGATGTGAAGTCAATGTCAATAACAATGTAGTCGATAAAGTGCAATCGTCAATCATCAATAACAATGATTGCACCTACTTCAAATGGTGAGGGAGACCAATGAACGGTCTGTTATATCTAAATTATCGTAGTACACACTTCTACAAATGGTGATTTGAAGACGTCTCAAGCCAAATATATCTCAAGAACATGGATATAATCTCAAACGACCTACTACGACAATGGTCATAGGGAGTCTATATCACCCTAGCATAGGTAAAACTATCTATCTAGACGCGCACAACACCAATTATACATATATGACGTCTAGTCACATAATGTGTTGTTTGAGGGATAACCTTCTTATATGTGAAATTCATATACCTCCTTCCCATATATGGAAAGTGTTTATATATTCACGCTTATTGTGTGATGAACAAAACATTATTCATATATTTAAATGTAAATAAATCTAAGTTGTTCAAATTATATATATTATTTATCTGTAAAAGTGTGACATAACCTTCCAACTGCTTTATTTGAGAAAAACAAGCATCCCTCACCCAAGAATAAAGGTCCAACTACAAACCAAGATTCAATAATTACTTTCTACATCCCCCATTTTTGTACTTGCACCTCACAATTGGGTGAAATGACCAAATTATCCTGTTCGCTCCTTCCTCACTTCACCCCACCACCTCCCTGACAGCTATCATTGCTATTACAGTAGCTCAGACATACTACACTTAAGAGAAGACAAACAAAAATAGAATTCATTCCAGAACAAGCTCTCTCGAACATATGGAATGTGTTTTGAAAAATAGAAAATCTTTTCCAGAATGTATTTCATGAATTTCGGAAAGTTTTTTCTAGAATTTTTTTTAAAAGATATTCCGAAAGTCACTTTAAAGTAGGGTAAAATAGTATTTTCAAAAGCTTTAAGGGTTCAAGTTAAAGTTAATGGGGTGCAGGAAGCAGTTTCCCCAAAACCCACCAAATGCCAGGACAAAAAAATAAGCCTTTTCTACTAAACATATTCAATTAAAATGACCATTATTGAAAATTCTTAACATTGTTTTATTATACCCACATGATGTATCACTTAGAATATTATTTTGAGATTTAGTTTTTCTTTTAAAATTTTCACATATTAATATCTTTAGTTTTTAAATAAATAATTACATATTTTGTATCGTATACACAATTATAAATTACAGTAAAAAATAAACAATAGTCACATTAATATCTTTAGTTTTTAAAAATAAACAGTTAATTATAAATTACCGTATAAATTAAAAAATACTTCCATATTAATATCTTTACTTTTTTAAAATTTAAATTTCATAAATACGGTTAATGAATGCATAGTAATCATTTAATGAACACGTGAATTCAAATATTCATTAATAACACCATTAAAACTCACTATCCCTTTAAATTTCCCATTAAAACTGGGTAGTTACTTTTACATTAGAAGTTGTTTGTCCGTTTTAATTTTTTTAACTTTAAAAAAACTTTCTTTTTAAAATAAAACTGTATGACAAATCTTTTAAACGAAATTGTTTATTTTTTTTATGCTTATGAACAACAGAACAATAACATGTTTGTCTAACTAAAATCTCATTTCTTTTCTTAATAAAGGAATATGTTTATTCAGTAAGTCATTTTATTAGTATTTCATTTGAATCGAAAAATATTCTTCTTTTACACTAGAAAATTGGTGTACTACATTAAATAAGGTAAAAATGGAAAAAGAAAAAAAAAACAGCCTATGGAATGAATGCAACACATGCATAAACATAGGATTGAAGAAGGTATAGAGGTCATTCATTTCATTATAAATTATTAAAAACATATATAACTATGAAGTGGCAATGAAAAAAACTGGGCTAAAAGGGACCAAAACATTATGCCTTTTTCTATAAGTTTTTTATCTTTAGTTTTGCTAATGATTGCTTATACTTTTAAGAACTTATTTTAAAAATTGTTTGGGCAAAGTCTCTTTTGAAGGAAACAAAAAAGGTTAAAAATATGGTGGGGAAAACATGCGTTTAATTAAAGTTTAAATCAGAATTAAAAATCGCTTTTCACTTTTCCTCTGCCTCGAGCAGCTCAATCACTTTTTGGATATTCGGAGTGCTGGTTTCATCACCACCTCCACAAGGTCAATATTTCTTCAGGTGTCTGCACCCCTATATTTTTCTTCTTGTAACCTATATTTTGAAATATCCTTGACAGCTTTAAGTTTTGGGTGGTTTTAGAATATGTGTTGTATAAGTAAAATGTGTTTCAAAATAGTAAATTTAGAAGATAAAAAAACTATATTATTTTTGGAACATATTTTTTTAACTTTTGGAATAGTATGTTCCGAATTTATAAAATATGGTATGGAAAGGATATTTTAAAATGGTTACAAACTATCTTTGGAATAATAGGTTACCAACTGTCATTTTCGGAATATAATATGCATTTACTCTTCCATTTCATTCAACATTTGTCTTTTCAACAAATATTATGGATTACTAATTTTGGAAGAAAAATAAACAAACTTTATCTTTCTTTTTTTGTGAACAATTCTTCCAAAATCACCTACTAACCATCACAATGTTGTCGGAAATCACACATGTTTGTCTATGTCCACTAAGAGCGCTCTAAAATCACAAAAATCGCACAAAATACTCACCATCACTTGCTCTGAACAGTGACAACGAAAAATGACAGAGAAGAAGGAGATGTTATGCTTGGATTCTTAAAACCTCCCAGGATTAATTTTTGTCAATTCACATTTCTAATGGGGTGCAGGAAGCAAAATGTAGGGGTGCAGGAATAAACACCATTTTTCTTCTTAGTCTAGGAGGGACTTGTGGGTGTTTGGGTAGTCGCACGAGTGGTTTAAGATAGGAAAACAATAATAGAATAAAAATATATATCAAGTATGTACATGGAAGAATTTTTCCAAACTTGCAAGAATTGAAGAGGAAAAGATTAGAAAATGATAACAAAAATCATAAAAGAGACACCAATGTTTTCTATATGGAAAGTAAAAATTCACAAGTACAAGTGAGTCAATCAAGCTCTATTAAAATAAAATATATATACAAAAGGATCAGGTCAAATACACAAACAAGTATTTAGAACCAGCCAACACATCGAAACTTTCTAAATTTGAAAAATAAAGAAAGAAAAACCTAAAATGGAGTAACAATGCAAAACTTGAACTTGTTATCAAATTTCAGCTTGATTCAATGGTGAACAAAGTGAAAATCATAATTTTACTAAAGTTGTTCGATGAATATCCAACCAATTTTTCTCCTCTCTTTCTCTCTCTCAATGTTTGTGAAAATTAACACTTTCTCTTTACCTATCAAACCCTTCTCCACTTGGATTAAGTGAGACAAAATGGGATTAAAAAGTTTTTTGCTTTTTAGATGCATAGTTGGGAGCTCAACCCAACACATCTCCCCTTCACGAATACGTGGATGTGATCGTCAATCCGACGATCTCACAACAAGCTTTAAGCTTCTGCCTTGACAATGCCTTAGTCATTATATCAACATATCATTGTAATCAGTTTTATCTAACTCCAACAACTTAGCATTTAAAACAACAGGTAAAACCATATTTTGTCTACCACCTTGGTATTCAATGCAACTATAGCACTAATATTAATAATATGCACAACTACAAGCAAAAGTGTAAGATATGAAGTACTCATTCCTTGGTGTAACGTGAAATGTAGCACCACTATCATTATCCACATGCTCTCATTTGATACAAGATTGACAAACTCATAATCACGACGAGGAACAAGATCACCACATGTCATAGTAGTAACATGATCATCATCATGATTCTTCTCTTTCTGCTTGCCATTGTTCTATTTTTTCCATTAAAAACAATTTCTTTTGAATGTGCCTAGGTTTATTATAATAATAGCACTCCACATTCTTGTATCTTGACCTAAACTTGGTCTTGTTCTTCTCTCTACCATCCTTCGATTCGTTTTTTTACATATTCCCTTTTTTTTGGGACAAACACCTCAATCTAAGATGAAGAACCATAAGTCTTCCTTCTCATCTCTTCATTAAGAAGACCAGTCTTTTTCATTTTGAAAGAAACAATGTTATTAGGGGTTGAGTTTGTAATTGAAATAATAAATATCTCACAAGACACAAGTAGAGTATTCAGTAGTCATTGTCCTATAACTTCATCATTAAAATTGATATCTGATAACTCTTAAATTGTTCATGTTTTTATAAGCTTATATTATTCCATAATATCTTTCTTATTTCTAATTTTAGCATAGATTTGTATTTTCTATAGTAGATAAGAGTCGTAGTATATTAAAAATTGTATTTTAAAGATATAACATTGTATTTTTTTAATAGACCATTGTTGATTTATTCGTTTATATTTTTTTAGATATCCATTTGAGTTGATCATTTTTGCAGTAGATTTTCTGACTTTTGGAGCTTCAATGTAGACTGTTTGATGCATTAAACGGTTTACGGGCAAAAAGACAATATAATATAGGATTTCTTTGTAATTTAGTGTTCAACTTAGGTCCATTTATTTTTAGTTGTTTCAAAATCTTATAAACAAGGAATAGCTTAAGATAACTACATACATGACTTCAAATTTACATTACAATTTAGTTAGTTCTCTATTTTTCAGTTTACAGTTTATAGTTCTTGGCTATTCAAATTCTTGATTTTCTCTCTTCCTTGTCTCGTGTTTATTCTTCTATCAATTACATTTTATCTTCTTTTATCTTTTCTGTCATGTAAATTTAAAATTGGAAGATTATTGAATTCTTGAAATGGGAGTTATCAAGCATGAAACCGTGTTAGACTATTGTCTATTCAAGTTGTTTTCTTCTCTTAATTTTTTTATCTTAATTTTTTTAGAATTCAGTTCTTGATTAAGAAATGCTTTCTTTGGATACATAAACCGTTTGGTTCTTTGTTTTCTTCATTAAGTAAGGAATTCATATTTTTGTTTTTCGCATTCAAAGTTTAAGATAAATTGACCATGGTTTCTGTTTGATGTTTCACATTTCTTGAACGAATATTTCTTTTTCATTATTACAATTTTTTTTTTTAAATTTTTGTGTTTACATTTCAGTTCATGTATTTAATTCTTTTCAACTTCAGTGTATTTTAATTATAATTTCAATTCTAATTATGTTCTATTTTTTCCTCCAAGTTCTCACCTTTTCAATTCATTAGACAATATACTTTTTAATATATTATTTGTTTACATTTTTCTTGTTTCAAGCTTTAAAGAATACTATTGTTTCCTTTCAATTTCTGTTGTTCACATTTTCGGTTGCTTATAGTTTTTTCACTTTTACATTTTTGTCATTTACAAATTGATTAGACACCGAGTTTTTCATAGATAAATCTACCAAACAATCTGGTAGACGATGGTTTATTAGACCGTATGATAGTTGCCCTTAATCTTTATAATTTGTGAATTCATATGTGTTTTACTTGTTGCCTTAAATTCAGTTTGTATTGTTAATTCGCTTTTACATTCATGCATTGAATAGTCTAGTATAGTTATATTTGAACTGTCAAATATATACTCTATTTTTGTTTCATCACTATAATTTTAGTTTCTATCCATTATAATACGAATTTTTGAATGATGTTTCTAGTTTTCATTTAATTATTTTGCATAATTCCATTTAATTTTTCGTTTCTATAGTTTGATTGTTGTTAGATAGTCTAATAGAAGATTGTCATTAGATGATGTACTTCGTTACTTTATTTTCTGTCTTAGTTTTCTGTAATGTTTCTATTGTCGTTTTGTTATTTATTTTCAATTACAAACCTCATTAAACCCCCCAATTTGAATTCGTGAAAGGAAAAAAATTACAAAATAATAGATTCAATTGACACGTGTTCTCAAGATTCGACCTAGGTTTTCCTCTATATTACATTTGAAGGGGAAACTTAGTTTTGTTTGAGAAACTTGATGCGAATGAAGAGTTTATCAATACTCATTTATAACATTTGATCTTAGTTTTCTGTAATGTTTCTATTGTTGTTTTGTTATTTATTTTCAATTACAAACCTCATTAAACCCCCCAATTTGAATTCGTGAAAGGAAAAAAATTACAAAATAATAGATTCAATTGACACGTGTTCTCATGATTCGACCTAGGTTTTCCTCTGTATTACATTTGAAGGGGAAACTTAGTTTTGTTTGAGAAACTTGATGCGAATGAAGAGTTTATCAATACCCATTTATAACAATTGATCTAAGAGCTCTTGAAACTCATTTAAGTGATATAAAATGGAAGAAATCTCCTTATACCTTAAATTCATCAAGTAATTCAACAAATACAACTTATTATTACTAGACTTAGAAGCATACAAGGACCCAATCTTCTCCCACAAAGTTTTAGCATGTGTCTCATTAGCAATGTTATTACAAAAGTTGTCTTTTACATATTGCCGAATAAAATGAAACACTTGTTGGTGCTCAAAGTCCCATTATCCATCAGACATAAAATCCGATTTTCGAGTAGTAAAGATAGGAATATGAAATTTCTTCGCAAACAGCAAGTCTTTCATCTTGCCCTTCCACAAATGATAATTTGGACAATTTAAAACAATCATCTTTGTATTTGTCTCTATCATTCAAGCAAGTAAATATAGCCCAAAACTAAGGAACTCTAATGCCACTCTAATAAGGGAAACAATAACATAATAAGCAAAAGTACCAAAGTATGCAATAAAAATCATTTCACCAAAATTGCAAGAATATGTGAGGAGTAACAATAATAGAAAATGACAACAATAATTACAAAAGACCCACCAATATTTTTAACATGGGGAAACATTGTGCATGTGAGAAGTAAACCCTAAACCCTAAACCCTAAACATGTTAACTATTTTTCTTGCTTCTTGGGTTAAATGAGACAAAATGAACTTGTGTTTTGGACTTTTTAAATAGATACTTTGGGAGCAAAACCCAACACTTTTTAAGTTACAACCATGAGATTATGTAGTTACTAGTTTAGGAGGGACTGTACTACAGATTATTAAATATCGTATTACTCGCGTCCATCTTCTGCGTAAATTCGTATTTTCCTTATCGCTTTAAAAAGACAATAAGCCATATATGAGCATGAAGTCCACTAAGAAAAACTGTGTCCAGATACTGAGTATGAATGTATTATAGAAAATAAAGAAAACGAGTTTTTTTCAAGTTATCGATAACTTTTGTCTGACTTTAATATCAATAGACCAGAGCAAATGGACAAGATGCATATTTATCCTCATTCCCGGAATCAAAATTTTGAATTGCCCCAAACAAGGAAAAAAAAAACAAAAAGTGGGGCCTTATACTCTTAATTTCCTATACTGCCTTTCTTTCATCTCTTGCTCTTAAGGCATACATATTCCTATTGCCTACAACTTCTCATGGGACTTTAATATAGTCCAATCATAAACAACATGTCTGAAAATCACTACTAAACTCAAGAAGTTGTCACCTGTACTATATACAACAACTCCTATGGACAAACAGAAAATAACACAACTGAGACTGAATCTACTTAGTAAGAATGTTTCAGCATATCAATTCAGTTTCATCTCGATGCTATACTCTCTATGTAGGAACTTCTCTGACTCTGAATGTATATGGAAGAGTATTTTGAATCTTTCTTATTTATCTCTACATGGTACGGTGGCTAACAAAGTAGAGGTAATCTGGGTGGTTTGCCTGCAAATTCTGTAACCAGTCAGTAGCAACTTCCAATAGAGAGTCCACTTTCTGCCATTCAGAGTCTCTACTAGGAGCTAGCATTGAGCCTATCAACTTATAAGCAGCAAGGCTAAAAATGGGAAGAGATATATTTAAGGATCCATCATCATCACGAACCTTCCTGCTACTAAACTTCGGTTGCTTTTTCCCTGTGACATATAAAGCGATACCAAATCAGGTACAATTGTTGGGAACTTCACTACTTGCGTACTTGAAATTGTCAGAAACTAAGAATGAAAGAGAGAAACAACTTCTGGAGTCAGCTGACAGGGAATGGTAGGTCAGGAAAGATGCATCCACCCTCTTGATTGATGATATGACTGGTATTTTATATATTGGATACCTGGACCAAGTTCAATTTGTCATGAGGACAAAGAACAATTAAGTGAAAACTTAAATTACAACAACAGACGAACTTTTTGACCCTTACCAAGCCACAAAAAACCAACTAGAAGGTGATATATCACAGCTTCTACACGTCTTGAGTGAAGGAAACTTAGAAGCAAGAATGGAAACCTGGGAGGAAAAAGAAATTGTTAGTGTCCAAATCAAGGGGAGATTTTAATAGGTAGATCTGAAAGGACGAGACTTGCCTTATCATGTAAAGGAGGTCGAATATGTGGTTGAGCTCCCTCGAAGAATTCATAGACAAGCTCCTCAGCTGAGCAGTTTGTCTCCTGAGAAGACACAACGCTATTGTCCTCTTCAAGTCTCCTACACAGTTTCATGTCACCAATTAAGATGTTAATAACCAGGCAGCATCTTAAACGTCGTAATGGTGGGCATGATGATGTTGTCAAAGAAATAATGGAAAACAATATCATGAAACTGGAAGCATAATTAGGTTGAGAGAGCGTTAAATAGAGGAAGGAATATCCGTCCTCTACAAAAAATTTACCAAATTACGAAGATCTGACACATAAAATTTACTAAAGACTTTCACAAAATCTATAATCCATCAAATAAATAGGGAATGAGACATCAACAATAGAAAATATGGTGATCTTGTGTATAGAATGGTTGTCCTGTAGACTTTCATGTGACACTTTCAAGTCGATGTGCAAACACTTGGGAAAACTTCACAATTGAGCAATACCAAACCAATGTAAACAACGAGAAATGCAAATAGAAAGATCCATTAAAAGTTTAGCCAATCAACTTTTAACACCTAAAACTAAATTCCTTTTGAATTCACAAATATAGTGAAGAATCAAGCTTCACCCTTTATCAGGGCCTCACACAAATTTATACCATAATTCTAAACAGATAACCGTTTAACTGACCAAGTTGCTTCAATGAAGGTAGACGCAGTGAACTGATAGGTTACAACTTGGTTGGCAATAAATGGTTATCACTAATATGACTTTTTGGTATAAATTAGTGTGAGGCATTGATACAGGTCAAGCAGCACTTCAAGCATAGAAGGCCATGAAAACTATAACTGTTGTGCTGAATTACTCCTGCCAATACGATATGCATCACAGAAAATGACAAAATTCCATCCTACCAAGCATGAATCTTTGGTTCTCACCATTTTGTTATATCGGACAGATAAAAACAACATGATATCAATATGAGAACACAAGTTGTTCCATGACCAGAGTCAGAAAATACAGCAAAGCAGTAGTAGGAAATCACTAAAAATCAATTTTGACAAAGCTGAAAGAAAAGTTTGATGTGACGCAAAACCAATGACAAAAAAACAAAAAAAAAGTTATGACAAATGGAGAAAAATTATAAGCATTGGTGAACCAAAATGGAGAAAAACAAACTACCTCTCAGCATATAGCTGAATTGCAGAGAGGGAGGGCGTATAATATATTTTTGCGTCCTCCCCTCCGGCATGGCTTACTGGCACCTCTACACCATAGGCGCTCCATTCTGTGTAGGATTCCCACATATCCTCGAGCACAATATATAGGCGACCAGTCCTATTGTTGGAACTAGAGTAACGAGTTCCGCATCCTTTCATTTTAGGCTGCACAATCCAAAGCCAAGCCCCACAAGTTACCACAAACAAGCAAAGGAAGTGATAAAATAAACAATTAAAATACCAATCATTACCAAGCATGCAATTATGTGCAATTTTACTTTTCAAAATAAAAAGAAGAACAGTTACAAAACATTGCAAAAGCATTATGAAACTTGAAAGTTAGTAGCCTAAGAAACAAGGAACACAAATGAAAGCATGTCAATTAAACGATTAGATTGAAGACCTTGCAGGACGAGTGAGCAGGGACGGAGGGTGTGAATGCGTCCAAAAGGCGATCCAGATTACTGAGACTGGCAGTGGTGGACAATGCCGGTTCGTAAGAACCGGTTTGCAAATCCGGTTCGACCGAGTCAGAGTTGAACTGTTTCTGCTACTCTCACTGCAGTTTTCGAAAAACTGGAGGACTGTAGAAAGGCTCGAAACTGGTGGTTCTGTTGGAGTAAGAACCACTGGAGTTCGACATTTCGGAGAAATGAGAAGGGCGCTAAAGGATCAGATATTTTTTGCGGAAAAATAATTATGAAGGAACGGGGAGAGGTTTCTGGATGAAGAATTGGTGTATGAGAGGGTGAAGAACTGCGAGGTTTAGATTTGGGGAGAAGAAGCACTGAAGCAAAGTGAAAGAACGAGGACTGTGTTTAAGTAGTAGTGATTGGTATGGCGAGGGTCGTAACATGAATGAGAAAGATGACGGAAAGGACTAGAACTGCACAGTGTTTTATTATTATTATTAGTAGTAGTATATTTATTGTTTTTATTATTATTATTACTATTATTATTATTATGTAATAATTTTAAAAGTTAAAAAAAAATAGAATAAGATAGAGAATTATAAAAAAGTTGGGCATATATAATGTGATATTTTTTAAAGGTTTTTAACATAATAATGTATTTACAAAGTAATTATTAAAATAGACACATATAAAAAATTATTTATATGAATAAATTGTGTAATATAGTATGATTTCATTGTGAAAAAGTCTTACAAATGACACTATTTTAAATTTGAGAGTAAAGTTGTGTTATCCTAATATAACTTTAGTATAAGCGGAGAAGCTAAGTTTGACTCACACGATTTTGATTAATTTTAATTAATACTTTTGTTATTTTAAATGAAGTTGTGTTAAAATCGTACGTCCTTGACACGACTTTTACATGAGATTATTTTATAATTTATGTTAATATTAATACGTACAATTCTATATAAAAAAAATTAATAATATGTTATTATTATTTGTTTATCTAAAAATATTATTTATGAAATGTAAAATTATTATTGTGTAATTATTAAAAAAAACAAGATCAATACGTAATTTTATAAAAAAATTATAAGAAAAATAAATATGTTAAAATATATAAATTATAGGATTGATCAAGAATAACATGAAAATTAGCTTCACACATAATATATATATATATATATATATATATATATAACACTAACATTTGTTTGATTATTTTGTGGGATAGTGTAAGAAAATGAAGCTATAAATCACAAGACCTAATATTAAAGGTGAAAACGATTTTTATATCAGCAAAGTTGACAATGATAACGACAAAGACAATAAATGATTCACCTTCACTTCCTTCCGAATATCACCCTCCATGAATGTCTAGAAGACAAACAAGAAGACGACCTTATGACACATCATCTAATAGATAAATTACTTGACGTGATGTAATAGAATTTCTATTATAATTTAATTACAATTTACATTATTAACTTTCCCTTTTTATTCATTTCGTGGTCAAATTTATAGTGTCACTTTTTTTAAAAAAAATTCTCACATTTAATTACTAATTTCTAAAAAATTACCTACTATTCTTATTTATTTCTTAATTGCACAATATTAATTTTAAATTTAACAAATAACATTTTCATATAAAAATATATATTGTGTATAAACACTTTTTTTAATAATAGACTGTTATAAGAAACTCTACATTAAAATTAAGAAATATAATCCATGTAGAAGTTTGTTTAAAGGTACACGACTTCAATCTAATATAAAAATAACTTAAGTTTAACTTAAATCAAAATCGGTAAAACACAACTTCTTCTGTAACATTGACCCTATGATGCAACTTATCCCTATAATATTATTTTAAAATCTATCTATTTCGGTAAAAACAATACTTTATTTTTACTTTACGTTTAATTCCATTTTAATAAACAATATATTCTCATCAACCCTCCAGGATTCTCTTGTCAGTAGAGTATATCTATCAAAACTGTCTACAATCATTCTAGCTTTTCAAATTATGAAAGTTGTAAACTGTAAAATACATCCCCCTTAACTTTAGAAATTATAATCCTACACAAAAAAATTTCAATAATGTTTTCAAACCCACTTTACATCCGCAACAAAATATTAATATTTATGATAAAAAATATTAAAAAAATAAAATAATATTTTTAATAAAAGTATAGATAAAATACAAAATATTTAAATAATTTTTAAAATTAAAAAATAAATAAAATATTAATATTTAGTGGAGTGTGATAGAGTAATGGGTTCCAAAAAATCATTTTCCTATCATTTAAATCTCATGTTTCCACTAGTAGCTAACTGCTGTGCATCAGATTCGAGGTGTGTTTCTCAAACTTCTATTCCCTCAGGGGAAATACAATGCTACCTATTAGTGACAATAAGTAGGTTCCAAGACTACATAATATTAAACTTTATTCTTATTATAATTAAATATTAAAAAATTTATATACATAATATATAATATTATATATATTATATAATTACGTATTTTGTATTATATTGTAATATGTTTGTTATAATTTAGTTTAATTGTTATTTTTTAATATTATTAAATGATTATTAATTAATTAATGATGTACTTGAAATGAAAGAGACACTCGACAAACCAAAGGTCATAACATTGTGGTGTTTTTTATTATTTACAACCGTACTCATTTATGCTTAAATCTTCTATAAAATATTCTTCTTTGCTACTTTTTTTCTGGTGCTCTACTACTCTCTTTCTGGTGGTTTCTCTATTATTCTTTTTCTCTCCTACTGAGTTTTTGGTGTTTTCTCCATTACTCATTTAATGGCACCCATTAGACTTCAAACAAGAGGAGTCTTTTAGTTTATGAACAGCCATGGTGAAGTATGTATATTTATCTTTTTTTTCCAAATTTCTTCTTTTCAACATTTTCTTCATTTGTTGACATTTTTTTCTTTATTTAAAAAACAATAGCTTGGTTATGTAGATCGGGCTTTCGCCATCGAGTTTAAAAAAGAACTGGGAAAGGAGTAGACCCTGGCTGATTCAGAAGGAAACGTTCATATAGTGGAATATAACGAAAATTTATTGTCGCCGAAAATATTGAGTGGATGGTTTAATTTGTTTGATTTTTATGGTTTCATAGATGATAACTGCATTTTATTCCATTATGTGGGTCACAACGCCTTCCATATAACTGTTTATATGGATGACGTCCCTCAGAGTGGAGTAAACGTTATTTGGAAGAAATTGAAGGGAAGGAACCCTTAAGCATTGGTCCCTTCGATCATTTTTCCATAAAGTTGTCTCGATTAAGTATCAAACTCAGTTATCTGGTTAGTATAAAATTGATTTATTT
>Ga0123342_1002275_pt1 | contig 31937 bp, 15 predicted proteins | sample Turbeawhitnodule_FD_89960 | JGI IMG/M metagenome (GOLD analysis project Ga0123342, IMG submission 89960) | Root nodule microbial communities of legume samples collected from Mexico - Turtle bean Mexico white nodule | ecosystem: Host-associated > Plants > Roots > Nodule | place: Mexico: Nepantla... | reverse complement strand
ATCATAATTATCATATTATGATATTTCATACTTTATTATATATATTTTTTCTTCTTTATAAATAAATTTGTTGTACAATTCACTCTATATATAATATTTTTTTATTATAAAATGTCCTCTAAAATATCTACATGGTTATGTATCTACATACAATCAAAATCAATGAATATAAAAAACTTTCAAAATGTATAAATAAATATAACAATAAATTTGTATATGCTTAGATAATATTATTTTTATGATTTTTTTCTTGTTTTGATAATATTAAATAACTTGCATTTTTTTAAAAATAATGATTTAATAGTATCAAAATAAATTATTCAATTACAGAAAATAATTTATAAATACAAGGGTAAATTTGTAAACTTATATTTTACACTTTTAAAAAAAATTAAGCATCCACTTTAACGTACCCCAATCCAAACAATCTCACTTTCTTCACACTTTCTTCTCACATCCTCTCCCTCAAATCCTCACACATCCACTCCCCAATCCAAACACACACTAACATACCTCAATTCAAACAACCTCACTTTCTTCACAATTTCTTCTCACATCCTCACACATCCACTCCCTCAAATCCTCACACATCCACTCCCCAATCCAAACACACACTAATTACATTTGAAAGAGAGAAAAGAAAAAACAAGGGGAATGGGTTTGAATGACAAAAAAGAAGTTGTAAAAAGAAAATAGGGCATACATATAAGCTTGTTGTAGTTTTGTTCAAATTTAATTTTTATTATTAAAAAATAAAATAACAATCAATCATAATAATATGTAAATAATAATTAAATAAATTAATTAATATCACAGTAAAAATATTTTATATTTAAATAATATTTGTTTCCATCAGTTTTGTTACGTACTTCTCTTATTTTATTTTTTATTCATTATTTATCTTCTCGTTTCATTTCTTTAAAATAAATTGGGTAAGAAAAATAAGTTTCCCACATGCAGCGGTTTGCATTGACTTTTCTGCGCCATCTCAGGACTAGTTAATTTTATTATTATTATTGTTATCGATAAGCTATGTACGAATAATTTGTGTTTTTTTTATTTTTGGGAAGCGAGAAATGAAGTATTTGACATTTTTGTTGAAAAGGTTAAAAAAAATAGGAGTGGTTAAAAGCACAGAAAGACAATGTTTTGGGGGAAAAGGCAGAATCGTACAGTACAATCGGAGTCGAATCCGGACCCTCGTTGTGAGCCATGTTCATGGGTCAGCAGCATTCACCAGGCTACACATCAAACAAACACAAAAACCTTTTAATATTTTTTTCTTATCAAAGTAATGCAAGTTCACATGAGAAATTCAATTTGTAATTATATATAAATTATTCGGTTGGTATTTTTTTTTTCTTCTTTCGACTTCCTTGTACTTATCTTGCTCTTCTGCTTTTGGTCTTGTGAATTTAGGATGGGCTGAGATAATATATGAAAAATGCTATTAGTATTGAATATGAAATATCTAATTTTTTGAATCTGTATAATTATTTAGATTGTATTAAGGATTTAGATAATAACTAAGAATATATTATAAATTACTTTTATTAATCTTTTCATTTAGACATAATGATTTTGATTATGTTGATTGTTATATTGGATGTGGGACCTTCAAGTATGTAGGAACCAATGAATTGAATTTGGTTTAATTGAATTGTGTTTTGGGCAGCAGTGGTAGTATTTGTAATAAATAGCGAAAGTGCAGTGAAGAGATAGGCCAGGTAAGATAACTAGAGTAGAAAATTAAATAATGGATAATGAATTGAATGCTATAGAATACAGCCCCACCCACAAATTTACTCTTCCCTTCCACCCTTTTTTTTATCTGACTCATTTCACATGACTACCCTGCACCATGCACCAACCAAACGAATCTCACATTTTTAATAAATAATTCAAACTCTCTCTCTCTGTTTTCTCTGTCCTTCACTATTGCAATATTGCAAACTCCATTAACTTAAAAAATCACTCCTTTTCTCTTCCCTTTTTTCTCCCACTATCCAAATCTCTCTTTCTCTCTGTGCCCACTTGGGTATACTGGCTCTCCCAACCATGGAAGCTTTCACCTTGCTCAAATACTGGAGAGGCGGTGGCGCTCTCGGACTTCCACCTTCCTCCGACACTCCCTCTTCACGCGCCGCCCCCACAACCGCCACTATCCTCACCGCCGTCGATAATGCCACCGAGAGCGACGAAGACAACGACGACGACGGCCCCTTCTTCGACTTAGAGTTTACTGTTCCCGATGAAGAGGCTAACGAAAATCCAAACACCCAAGAAGACGACGATGACGATGACGATGAGGAAGAAGAAGAAGATATTAACATCGAAGAATCAGACGGCGAGAGAGAGTTTAAGTTTACTCTGTCGCCTTCGAGCAACGATCGTAGTGATCCCAACCTTTCGCTGTCTCCTTCGGAGGATCTGTTCTTCAAGGGAAAGCTGCTGCACGTGGACCCTTCTTCCTTCTCCTCCGAACCTAACTCCAAGCCTCAGTTCACCGCCTCCCTGCTAAAATCCGCCACCAAATTCCGCGTCTTCATGCTGGGCCTCAAGAAGCCCAAGCCCACTGACAGAGACAGAGACAGAGACTCCAACACCTCCAACAACGCTTCCGATTCCGCAAATCCAGAGGCCCACAAAGACAACAAGAAGCACTTCACCGTCAAATTCAAAGTGGAAGAGGTCCCCATCGTCTCTCTCTTCACCTCCAGAGGAAACAACAAAACCCAAAAACACACTTCCACCAACGAACAACAACAACAGCAACAACCTTCCGAAGAGAAACGTTTCTCCAAAGATGTCATGCAAAAGTATTTCAAAATGGTTAAGCCTCTCTACGTCAGAGTCTCCCGCCGCTACGCCGACAAGCTCACCTTAAACTCCGCCGCTAAATCACCGCTTCCGCAGCCCACGGCCGAACCCGAACCTGTTGTCGCCGCCGAAACCAACCTCAAGGCAACTCAAACTCAAAAACTCTCTTCGGGGCTTAGCGTTGTGTGCAAACATTTAGGGAAAAGCCGTTCGGCGTCTTCGGCTGTGGCGGCGGCTCCGCCGCCGATTGTGTCTTCGAAGCGGCGCGATGATTCGCTGTTGCAGCAACAGGACGGAATTCAAGGTGCCATTTTACACTGCAAGAGATCCTTCAACGCCTCTAGAGCTGGTAATATATTAGTAATAGTGATTAATTTTGTATGGAGATTTAACGAATATAGTTAAATAATTGTTTGTACTTGGTTGAAACAGAGTGCGAGTCTTCTCAGCTTCCGCGTTCAGTGAGCCATCCATCGCACGAGATATCCATGAATGAAGGCAGTGAGAAGCGACTTTCGACATGATACAAGAAATATTGGTTCCTTTGGAGTGTCAGTGTAAAAAGGAGAATGTTATTACTTAGATTAGATTTTACACTAGAAGGAAGTGAAAAAAAGAAAAGAAAAGGTAAAAGTAGAGTGGTGGGGCTGCATGATTTGTTCAGATGAATGAAGCTCGTCACCCATTAGCTCAGTGACTCTTTCTTTCTTCCTTGGTAGTGTAAACTGTAAAGCTCTTTCCGATAAAGCGAAAGAAGAAACAGAGCTTTCCCGTGTATGTTTCTCTTGGACGTATATCTATGTATCTATGTAATGTAGCTCTAGCCATGCCACATTCAATATTTTACAATACCACCCTGAATCTACTCCTCCTCCTGTACAAGTTCTTTTCCTTTACTTTGTGGGCACCATTGACTTCATTCGTTGTTGTTTTTTTTCTTCTGGGGTGTGGATAATGGATGCTTTAAAAGGTGATTGGTGAACGTAATGTGTGTGTGGAGAGACATAGAATTGGGTATTTTTGAAGGTGGTGTAGCAGTCAAGGTGCGGGGAGAAAGAATGGGTTGAGCTAATAATTATTGCTGTTGATTTCATAAAGTTTGAAACTTTTAATAATATGAAGCATGATAGTTACTCGAGAGGAGGGAAAATGCGGTCAGAGAAGTGGGAAAGAGAGCGACATGAGCAGTGAAAGGGAGATTTTCTTTTGGGGAAGATAGGAAAAGAGAAAAGAGAGAGAGAGGAGGGTGGAAATGGAATTTGAGAGGCTTTGGGTCTTTGGCTCTGCAATGAATCACGTGTCCGGGGCTTAGCTAGCAGGTATCGAAATTGGTGAAGGTGTGTGTTTTATTAAATTTGGTGCAACGATTCGTGTGTGTCGGGATATAGTGTCGTATATTCAATTTGTCTCTTTGTGTCACATTAGGACCCCAAGATACCCTTGCCAAGGGCTCCTGCCACGTCATCCTAAAAGTTGGATGGGAACCCTCATCCACCATGCTCGGCCCAATGGGCCCCTGATTTGGGCCCACCTGAAAAGCCAGTTCCTTAAATCTTTCCCACCGCTTGCATATGTCATGATGTGGTTTTAGAAGGGGACAAGTTACTTAATAATATAATCCATGAGTGGTTACTTGCTAGAATTTGAAAGTGAGAGGAATAGGAAGATGGGCACAGATGCATGTATAATTTGGCTTCCACACTTCAATTACTTCTGTCTCCCGTTTCTAACACCTCTTTGTATTTTCCTTCAAACTTGCTATAAAATGTTTCCTTATTGTCAACAAAAAACGTTTTCCAATTGCATACACATTCAATCAAGGATGCCATTCGTCCATTCATTCCTTTTCAAAATATGGACACTTCAAATGTGATATCCAATCATTAAATAATGGCTAAACCAAACCAGTGACCTTCACCCAACATATTTTTAAAACTCCAAACTGTACTTATCATTTTTATTTAAAAAATTATATGTAGACGAGTTTGATATTGTGGTAGAGACGTTTTGAGTGGAGGTGGTAGTGGTGGAAACGTTTTGAGCGGAGGTGGTAGTGGTGTAGTCGTTTGTTGTAATGGTGGAAACCGATGCATTGTTGTTAGGTGCAGTGGAGTTGCGTTTTCAAGTAAGATTTTTGTTTTCGTGTGGTGGATGCAATTACAATGGTGTAGGTCGTTTTCGTTTTTGTTTTTGGAAAGTGGATTACTAATGTAGATATCCATAAGCATTTAGTGTAGATTTTGGATATTCACATGTAGAAGGTAAAAAAAGCCTCCAAATCTTGACTCTAGAAGTTATTGTTAGATGTCTTAATAAAACTACAGATGATGATATTCGGAAGTTACTTATCAGTTATGGACAAACAAATCCATAAATGTATTATTTGTGTTACGAATATGGATATTCAAAATATCAAGAGTAAAATAGTCCATTCCTTGCAGTATTTGGTACGGGTCAGAAGTAATATGAATCAGGGAAGGCAAAGACTTTCTACACCCAACATTTTTGAACCTGCACCCAACAAAATTTTCAAATTCCAAAAATGCCCTTTATTTTGGAAATGAAAATCCAGAATTTAAAATGTTACATTCCAAAAAAGTAGATCCGAAAGATATTATTGTATTCCCAAAAAAAATCAAAATTTTATTATGGATAAAAATATTTCAAATTAAAAATAATACATTTTGAAAAAATAGATCTGAAAGAGATTATTGTGTTCTGAAAAGGGGGTCCGGAATGTATTTTTATATGTACCCCATTTTTAAAAGGCATTTTCGTTTTTTTTCCTGAAATTGGGTACAGTGATATGGTGGTGCAGGAAGCAATTGCCATCAGGGAATTAGCCTTAAATAATAGGTACTGTTGGGCCTGTTGGACTTATTGGGCTTCCTCAACTATTTCCTTCTATTAACTATTTCCTACCGTGTTTTGCTCACCACTGAAATTAGTAATCATATTAATTAAATATACTTTTATTTTTATGTAAAAAAATTGAAAATATTTCTAAAGAGTAATTTAAATAGATATCAACTAAATACTTTCCAATAGAGTACTTGTATGAAAATAGATGAGTGCATGTTAATATATATTTTACTATAAATAAGAGTATGAAAGAAATATAGTAATTTGTACATCTGAGAATGATTTTATATTTCTTATAATTATGTTAAATAAATATTTACTATACTCTATTATGAGAAAACAAGAGAATAACATATAAGAAAGAAGAGTAAAATTGATCGTAGTTTTCTTGTTAATTACATTAGTTTGTCTTCTTTCAAAACTTCTACCCAAGTTAGATTCAGAGACTTTCTCTGTCTATTTTCTCTGAAAAAGTTTGCTTTGACACTCCTTTTTTTTTTATCTACATTTATTTGACAATTGTTTTTCATAGTAAAATATTTTATTGTAATAATAAAAAATAGAATATTATAATAAAATCATAATTTATGAAATTATAAATTGAATGTAAGAGAAAAATAAGAGATTTTCTCTATATTTTTAACTGCCTCATCGCGCGTTTCCGAGATCTCAAGGACCCATTCAACCGTTATGAAAAATGTTAGATATATGTACTAAAAAAATGACTAGAATAGTAAAAAATTAATGGACAAAATTTTAACCATTAAACAAAGTCTCCAACTCAAAATTTAAATTTTAATCAATTTTATAAAATTCAATTAAATTTAATTTTAGTATGTTAATATCATATTAGCGTCGTTAAGTATCGACTATAGGCAAAAAAATAATAATAGTATACAATAAAATTTATTGGTTGTATAATGTCATGTGTTATTAAACTTCCTGAATTTCTATTGTTCTCAACCTAAAATTATGTTAGAATTATCATATTAACGCCATCAAATTGTAATTATATAACTACATATATATCACCTTACTGAATTGATTTTATAAAAATAAGTTATGATTTTAGGAATATCCACTGGTTAACTATATGAATAAAAACTTATATAAAAGAAAATTTAAATAAACCGCATGAACTCAAACATGTCTTCAAAGAAAACTATTCATATATAGCTTTTTCATGAGCATATTTTCTTTTGTCAATGAACCAAAACAATTTAATCAAAAAAAAAAAATCAGGGTATTCAGGGTATTGGTTCTTAATTTGTTTGCGATATTTGGTGTGCCAATAGAAAACTTTCAGTGACGTATATTACGTATAGATAAATTTTTAATTATCGATTTTTACATATACTTTTTAGTTTTAAACTCAATCACATAATTTTGTTTTAATGATGTTAAAAATAAAAAATATATAAACAAAATAAATTAAAATTGTAAACATTTTAAAATATAAGAAATAAAGTGAAAAATAGAAAAACTAAAATCATGAATAAAAAATTAAGAAAAGATAATACTGCAATTTAAAAAAATAAAAAAGAGAAGTCCCCTTTTATAAGCCATTTGCTAAAAAACAACTTTTAACATTTAACAAACTCTTCTTCTTTGTTCAACTTTTATATTCTCATTAAAAAGTGACACCTTTTTCCTTGAATCGTCTGAAGGTGGTTTATTGGACAGACCCTACAGGCTTCTTGTGGGCTAAGGAATCATCAATGGCTTTTAGTGTTTGGGTATTGCTTTTTTACATTTTATTTGAATTAATTGCTAATTTAATAAATGATGGTAAAAACAAAAAATATTTAAGCAATTTTAGAATCATTATATTCATAAACGTTTCCTTTTTTTTCATAATTCATAATACTCATTAAAAAATCACAGCTATTTTTTTCGCAAATCAAATCCACGTGAACTAAGTGAAAGAACATTTTTAGGAATTGTAATTTGGAAGAAACTTTAATCCATTAGTAATGTACCTGTGAATTTTCACGTGGATACCCTAAATCTCCAAATCCATAAAAACCAAAAATATATAATTTAGAGATAAGTTTCCCACATATAAGAAAATATTCACATAATTAATAGTCTTGGAAAATTTTGGACGGAATAAAAAATCCCAGAAAAATCACATAATTCTATATATATACATGTAATGGTAGATTTTTGATAATTTAATATAAGATACCTGTTAACAAAATGTTATAGATAAAAATGAAAAGTTCAAAGCAAAGTTTATGAACCATGTGAAAATTAAAATGAGTGGGATCATCATTACATAATTATTTTTTATTACTTTCATCCATAATATGATATATTAGTTAAAAAAAATCATAATCATATATTAGTAACTGTTAAAAAAACTATTTCTCCGTCATTGTATCTGGATTGAAAAAGAGAACAGAGAACCGAAAGAAACCACAAAAGGAGAATTTGGAAACAGTTATTATTATTTGTTTACTTTCCTTCCATTTCGAATAATATTATTTTTCCACATCTACACACAGAGTAATTATAAATTTGAATTGTAACATGATAAGTTTGATTTCGTTTTTGTGAACAATAGCATGGTAAAAAGAAGAAGAAGAAGAAGAAAATTTAAGATTTGAATTGAATGAAAAAAAGAATAATAATAATAACCTCAGCATTGGAAATTTTGATTGGAAGATGAGGTGAAGTTGAGATTGATAGTGCAAGACATTTCAACGGTGGTTGTTTTCCGTAACACCTTGAGCATGTGCAGTGAACCACTCAATTTTGCGTAGCTTCTGAGTTTCAGCATGTCTGAGAGATTTACCTTTACCAATGCATTCTTCTGCGCGAACCTCGCGTGAACCGTCAACTTTATATCTTTCGTTTCCTTCGCCTCGAGTATGCCAGCTTTCAATTTTGAAGCGCCAACACTCTCACTGGAATTCTCATACACCATACCCACAGTGCTTTTCCCGTAACGGAAGGAGACATAGTTAGGGTTGGTGAGGGTGATGTGAAGAAGCATGGTGACATTGAAGGAAGAGGTTGCAGAGATGTTACTGTAAGTATTAGTATTCTGCATCAATCTTGCCGATTTGAGTTCAATTTCGGGATCAGCCAAACGCGACGTGACAAATGCAAGAATAAGCCAAATCAACAACATGAGCACAAAGATAGCCAAAGTGTAGACCAAACATTTGCTGCTTTTTTCTTCTCTTTTGCGTGATGGAAACCCCGCAATCAGTTCCTCTGTTGAGATGTAGTTGTTTGCATATCTTCCTCCTGGATTTGACAACGAGTTTCCCCTGATTTCTGACATTTCTTTTCTTCTTTTCTTTCACAATCTCCAACTTTATATCACAATTCCTTTTTAGTTTTGGTGAAGAATCCATGTTCAATTATATATAGAGAGAGGGAGAGGGAGAGACTTTTTCACACTCACGCGTTCTTCCTTTTTTAAATTCTTAATTTTTTCACACTGATTTTTTATTAGGGAAACTACACTTTCACAATCTTAATGTGATAATTTAAATATAAATTTATAATGAAATATTATAAAAAGATATTAAAATTTATTCTTTCTCCTTGTCTTGTATTAGTAGTTAGAGTATGAATAAATTGTGTCCATTTGTGTAGTGCTTCTCCATATGGTAGCTTCACATGGCATTAATATACCATTAAGAAGACAAAATATAACTCCTAACAAGAACAATCTGGGTGTTCTATTTGTCCTCTTTTCTGTTGTAATTTATTATTCTTCACAATAGTTACTTCTATTATATTATTGTAATTCTCATTCACCATAAATTTCCAATCATATAATATAAACTGTTTATTATTATTCTTCACAATAGTTACTTCTATTGTATTATTATAATTCACCATATATATTCAATTATATATAATATAAATTGTTTCTTAAACCTGTAACCATTTACAAGATTTGATGGTTAAATTAAGGAAATTATATTTGACTCCTCACTTACGTTGAGAAAAAAATATATTTGAGGAAATACTTCCAATTTCTTATTTTACATGCACAAATTTTATCACTGGTATAATTCCGTGATTAATTTATTATATTTGATTAAATCTAATAAATTTATTATAAAATAATTTTATTAGACATGAAAAGATACTTTCTTATATTGAATTATTTTATATGTTTGAAAAATTATTTATATGTAATGTTTAATATTTTTTTAGGTGTGTTGCATAAATTTATAAATTTATGATATATATATATATATATATTGCAATATCTCATTTGTTATTAAATAATTTAAAATTAGTAACATCTTATATAAATGGTAAAACAAACTTTACGTTCTCAACACTCTATATGTAATCTACAACAAAATTACCTTTTTCTTTCTATCATTTAATTTTAGGTGTCCTAATTTTATTAAATTTTAAAAACCCGTTTTTAACTAGATTGGTTTAATAATCTTGAACCCATTATCAATCAATCATTAATACTGATTATTTGAATATAATGCAAATTTGGAGTTATAGGATTGTTGAGATGTGAGCGTACCTACTTGGTAATAATTGTGCTACGTGGCTACCTATTTATCATCGATTCTCTTACTAATTAGAAAATAAATTACATTTTTAAATATTTTGTTAAAACTCTAAATTGTTGTTAAGGTGTGCAAAAAAATGTCAAGAAGTGTAAGAAAATTAACTTATTTTTTACAGGTAAGGTTATATATGGGTTAATTTATTTGTAGTTATTTAAAAAATACTTTTTAATAAAATAAATATATTTTTCTATATATTTATTTTATCTAGCTTCCCTATGACATTTTCTTAAGTATTCCTGCCTGACATAATATATATAATTCGTTTGCTATAATGTGCCTCTATTTTTTCTCTTTTTTTCACACATCTCATGGAGGCAAAGAAGTGAATGTTTTGAATTAATAAAAAAGCTTTAGGTATTTTCATTTTTTCTTTATTAACGTATGTATGTAATTAGGTGCATGGGTTATGCTTTGTATATAAAATGTTCTAGTCTCTTTCTTATGATGTGTTAGGGATGAGGGAGATTTTTTTATTTTTTTTCAGGATTTTGAGTGTGAGAGATGGTGTGAATGTTTACTCATTTCATATTGGATTATTGTATTTTATCTTAATATTTCTATACATGCATTTTATTATAATATATAATATATAAAATTAAAAATTATCTAAATTTATTTAATAATTTTTAAAATATTTTATTATAGTATTAATAAAAAATAATTATAAATAATAAAAATAATAAAATAAAATTATAATATCAACAAAATATATTTATATAAAATAAAAAATATATAATAATAATTATTATTATTATTATAATTTTTAATAAATTTATTTCAATTTAACACAAAAATATTTTCTATTAAAAACACAAGTAACTTTTTAAAAATATTATATATTAAAAAAATAATTAATTTAAATTTACACAAAAAAATATATCATAATTCATTATTAAATATTTTTTAATGATAAATTTTTAAACCTACATTTTACATCTTTAAAAAAAACATTAAGTTCTCTCTCAACTATTACATCGTTGACAAATGTCAATAAACTATCTTGACAAATTTATTTTATCATCTGTCTATATAAAAAATCTCACATATTTTTTAGACATCTCTTTTAATCTTCACAAATAACAAAGAATTAGATATATCAGAGAATATCAATGTCTTCCGTCTTTTTTTCTTGTCCTCCCATTGTAACATTCTCACAAGTAATTAATAAAATAAAGCCTTCACATTATATACCTCCATTTGCAACTTTATCTTTTGTTTTCCTCTTTCCAGTATATAGATTCGCTAATAAGTCATAGGAATAAATGAGTTGTTCGGAAGAAGAAAAAACACATTTCAAAGTTAATCCACCAAGACAAAGAGGGCAGTGGCAAGCTTTTATATATCATATGCATGGTGACACAGAAAGCGTAAGATCCATATTGCTCCTTCTAATACATGCGCTGCTTTCTTGTCATTTACTCGCACGAGAGTGAAATCCTATCTACTGCATCTACAATATATGACCCACTACTTTTAGCATTTTCTAGGATTCTATTTATTATTTTTGCCTCCAAAGTTGTTTATAACTTGCCCACTCATAAAATGTATTAAATAGTTTGGAGGTTAAAATGTCTTTTTTTTTATTTTATTGTGATTTTTCAGATTTTATTTTATTTTTAAAAGATTTATGGTGACTTTTTAATTCTTATGGTTAAATATCTCACGTCGACTAAAGATAAGACTAATATATTTTACAAAGTAAATGCAAAAAAGCTTAATCTTATAAATTGATTTTATGAAATTGAGTTAGACCTTATAAACTTATTTTATAAAAATGAGTTAGATTTAAAGTTATTTTTTAATATGGTATTCGAGTCATTTAAAACTTATTATTACAATTGTGCACACTCCTATAAATTATTTTTTTTCTTTACACAATTTTGAATTTCTTTTACTATTTCAAAGCTTAAAATTTGTGCAATTGAATTATTAAACTTACTTGATATGATCGAGGATGTTTTTTTGATGATGACGACAATTAATTAACGTCATATTAGATGAGGAGAAAGGGAAGACCCCTTCCTTGTAAAGTTATAGATTTTACATTTATTTTAAGTTATTTCTTAATTTTTTTTAAAATAAAATATAACAACGTATATCTTAAAAGAATTCTCTGAAAATGTAGTGTAATTATATAAATAAAAATTAAATAGTATTGAAAATGTTGAGTGTTTCTTCTTGTGCCTAACTTGTTTTTGAATGTTTTTAGAATGTATTTTTAACTTTTTGAAAAGCCTCTTTCGAAAAGAATGTGGGTAATCCAAGAAAAATATCTAATAAAGGAAGTTAGAAGCACAGTATAAACGAGTGAGCTTATGAAAACAAATGTGAATGAAAAGCCGAATTCACGATAAATTTTTGTTTGCAAAAACATTGGATGACCATTATTTTAATCATTACAGGTATTTTCACAATGAAGCGATATGAAGTACTTAAAATCAGCTCATTTATAGTCCTATTTTCACCAATTCACTTGAGATAAAAAAAAAAAAAAGGCACTGGATAAAGAATAGGATACTATTATCAGTTTCATGTTCAGTGTCTATATCTTTCGCCTGAATAAGAAACACGTTCTTGAAAGAAAGAAAGATAATTGAATTCACTTGAAGAAAACGAAAAGTCTGCATGTGTTTGTTGTCATTTCCTTTTTTTTTATAAGTAATCGTTTTCAAATATATTTTATTAAAATATTACAAAACGATTATTTTGTCAAAATAAATTATCCACACACCCTGTTGTACCTATGCCTTGCTCCTTAACCAGAGCACTACCTAATTCCTTTTACCACTTTCAAAACTGTTGTATATTTTCTATGCGGTGTGTATGCCAATAATCTATGCGATGCGCCAGAACGAGGGCGATGTGTTAAGTGTTGCTGAGGTCTTTACGGGCAATATCTCCTTTGCGCAGCCACCACATGTATGATGAAATGCCCAGCCATCTTGCTGGCCGGTATATACAGTGCCTCATCATATTCTGTGCTTAAGTTTTTAGCTTATTGAATAAATCTTATAATCTGGCCGCGACAAGTTGCTAAAATGAAGGTTTAAGTTGCAATGTACTTGTGTTGACTGGGTACAGTTACCAAGATACTTCCAAATTCCCTTAGAAATGCTCCTTATGGAACTCAAATTTTGTTTGACCTTTTTCGTTGAACTCAAAGCAGAGCTTGCTCAATTCTTTGGCCAAAACCGGTGCGCCACAATAGAATACTCCTGTAGCGAATTGAGGATGTCAGTACAAGATGAAAACAATGTCTATAAATTTATGCTTGATGAGGATTGCCTCACCTATTCGTCCATTGCTGTGCTTAGAACTTATTCTAGAGAAAACCTTCTTCCAGTTAGGCCTAGCAAAATGAGTTCTCACCTGGTAGTAAATTTAGAGGAGCAAATCAAGGTTTCAAATCAACATAGTCAAGACTGAAAAACAAACTCTGCATGACTCTTATTTTTCCGAAACTAAAACGTATGAAGGTACAGTAACGGCAAAAAATGAAAGGCTTACCCTTGTCCCAGAAACAACATCAACTCCATTTTTTGCGTGGTTGAGGGCTTGCACCATAGTAATGAGGGCGGATCTGGCATCGCCTTCCTCGTATACGCTAGTTAAGTAGTTGTGCATCTCAATAACACCCTGAAGTCCATAAGTTGACATTGAACATTAGCTAAATGCAAATATGACTTACTCATCTGGCAGCAGAGGAAATGAATACTTCGAACTCTTCAAGAGAGAGTCTTAAAAATATAAATATTAATAGCAGTCAATACCCTTTGATCAAGTTCAGCAACTTCATTCATGACCCCTTTAAACCAATCGAAAGAACCTTGTTCCCTTGTCACCCAGTAGAAATAAGAATTGGTAGTCTTGAGTGTCTTCTTCCGTTTCGGAGAAATCTTACTAAAAGACGGGGAATCTGAACTCCCAGTGCTAAGGTCTGAACCTCTACTTGAATCGGAGACTAAATCCTGGATAATAAGTAACCGTGACGTTACTTTCACAGTACATAAAAACCTTTGGAGATTGGTCAGTTTAGCAAAGCTTGTTGTATCAAACACCATACTGTTTTTTTTAAGTACATTTTTTTGTGAAGAAGCATCAATAAATATTTTGTTAATGGATGCGCTAAAAGCTCACCGCCAGCTCCTCCATTTTGACAATATTGTTGAGAAGATCTTTTAGAATGCTAATAAAAGGTGTTGCTCCAATCCCGAGACCGACAAGTAGTAGGACATCATAGTTTCTGTAGTCTTGTGCTGGCGCACCGTAAGGTCCATCTATCCTTAGCTTTGGTAAGCTGTGTCAATTATTGATACCAAGAAGATGACAGGAATCTGAGCATAAAGAATTTTTTCAAAGGGCGAAGTTACAAGGCAAACATATATGGCAGGCCGACCACGTACCATTTCTTGGTGGTTTCATCGGCCCTGAGAAGGCCGCTCTTCCCAGCTACGGGAGGCTCACAGGCTGCAGAGAATACCTTTCTGAGCTCCTGCGTCCAATCTCCCAGTTGCCTTATATGAACACTCAGGTAGTCATCGCCAGGGGCAGAGGTGATAGAAAACGGATGCCTGTCATACATACAGTGTATTTTTAGATATGAACCAACGTAACATGAAAAAGATTCTTAAAAAGGTAAAATAGAAACAGTAAGAATTAAAAGGTGATCTCATAACAATTCTTTTCTTTTTCGACATCTTAGAGGGGTTCACCGTTAAAGTACTAAATTCGTTTTCTCCATTTTGTGATTATAATTTACATGAAGCATGAGAAGTCAGCTACTGTAAAGTAATGTAGGAAAAATAAATAGCAACCTACCACTCAAATGGAGAAACAGCAGGACATTGTACAAACATGTATTGTCCACTCTTGTAACGAAATTGAGGTGGCTTCGACATTTGCAATGTCAGAACATTTCCAGTATAAATGGCAACCTACAATGATGTTTTTTCACAAAATATGATCCGTAAGTTCGAGTTGCATCGTTTTTTTTAGCTTATTGAAACCAGTTATCATCTGGTCCCTAAAGCTTTTGTAACCAAAAAAAGTAATTTTGATTATTCTTTTAGAAGCGCCTGAGCTTTTTTTTTTTTTTTTTGCTTACCTTTATAAGACGAACTGTATAGAAACCAGAACGGAAGAATCTCAACGTTCTTTCTCCCAAATAAAGGACGATTGGAACTGCAAGATACATCCATGTCTGAAAAGAGATCAATGCCTTAAGTAACCAAACCGACAAGGAAAAAAAAAACTTGAACAATGCTTCTAAATAATTGAAATTTGATACTGAAACTTGCATACCGTTTGAAGGTGCCATTTGCGCTCGAGATAAAGATTTACACCATGAACGATGAGCAGGACATAGACAATGACAAATAGATGGTGCGAATACCAGAACGCATTGAAACCAGTGAGCCTATTAAACGGTTTAGGAAGCTTAATAAGATTTCTTCTGAACCACTTCGTTGCAAGAGTGAATGCTATTGCCATCAAAATCACCATCAGAATTCCAGTCACGCCCTCAACCCCCTTAATGAGGTCTCCGTAACCGGGTTTGTGATCACCAAATACGCCATTCAAATACTTCTCATAAATTTCTTCAGACGAATTAACAAGTCTTGGAAAATCACATGCAAGGTGATTCCCGGCATGAAGTATCACACCAATCAGTACTGCTGCAGCAATTGTCTGCAAACAAACATAAATTATACATCCTTCCTATAATTTATATAAGAAAATTTGAATATTTTTTTTAAAAAATTATTACATTCTATTTCTTATAACTTTTTATAAAATTTTCATTTTAGTTTCGGTTATTTAATTTTGATGTAACTGTTATTTTTTTATAGTTATCATCAATTAAAGGTGGTGACATCACTTTATTGTTGTAAATAATGATGTAAAAATTATCATAAAATATAATAATCTTGTTATTCAATATGTTTTTAATGAAAATAATAAAAATTATTTATTATTAACGATAATATTATTTTACATCAACTATAAATTCTTACATGAAGAAAGAAATAAACAAAATAACTTAGCAAGATAACATTTTACATGATCGACATAAATAAATTAAATAATAAATAATTAATTAGAAAAAAAAAAGATTTGATACTTAATAATATATAAAAATTTAATAAATACCCTTACTCAAATTTGTGAAAGACTTAAAATTTAATTAAAAATAAAATGTATTTTTTATTTTCCAAATAAATGGGAGTCAAAAGTATTATTTTCCTTTGACATGGGAGTAAAAGGTATTCATGATACAGTAATAATAAGATGAGCTTTGCGAACAAATTCTATAAAACAACTAATTCTTAAGATATGTAACTAATATAAAAAAAATTAAATATTGCAATATATATTAAATCTCTTATTGTCGTTTCAATACCTTTAGATCAAGACTCTTAATAAGGATCAGAAATCCCTAAGAAAGCCTTACTAAACAATACAAGTGATCTTACTATAGGCGGCTTAAGGAGGCACACGAGGCCACTTTGGAAAGATTGTTATGGACCGCCACTAACTTTAATATATTGAACTTGTTTTGGACTACTTCTTCATCTATATTTGCCACCCCATACAAAACATAACATACAAATATTTTTTTATCCTTTTTTTATTACCTCCATAAATTTATAAAATTTAAAAATAATATAAAAAATTATAAATATTTTAGATTACATAATTCAAAAGCTAATTTTGGATTCGAAAATAACTTAAAAATTATGTAATCCATAATATATTTTTAAAAATAGATTACGAAAAATTACTCTCAAATTTATAAAAACTTATGAATTATGTAATTCAAAAACTAATCATATATTTAAAAAAAAAAACTTTCAAACTACATATTCTTGAAACTAATCTTATATTAAAAATACTTCTAGATTGTATAAAAACTAATTACGCAATTTGAAAAAAAATTTCTGAATTACATAATTCAAAAGTTAATCTCATATTTAAAAAAAAATTCAAATTAGGTAATTCGAAAACTAATCACTCACAAAAAGTTTTTGAATTATATGATGACTAATTACGAATTTGAAAAAAAAACTTCAAATTATATAATTCAGAATATTACATAATGATATTTTTGGAATAAAAAATTTATGAGGTGTGAGAAGAACATACTAATATATAGGAAGAAGCAATCCTTGTTTTGTGGTGGTGTAATGTGGAGCGTACCTTATGAAAGTTGATGTTATCATCGAAAGGTGCGATATAAGCTAAGTTGGTGGACCTGAGCCAAGTTATGGTATTTCTGCAGACGGGAAAGAGTATGAGTGCCATGTTGAACTTGAGTGTCTCAGCAGCACCTTTGGCCGCGAGAAGACAGTAACCCATGACATGATAAGCATTTTTTCGCTTGTAGTCCATGAATTTCCACGTAAACAGCCCAATCATCACGGAAACCCACACTGCTAGAATCCAAAGCCTCCTCCAATTTTCTTGCAAATAGTACATCACCCTGCGGCTCATCCTGCGTATCGGGCTTCTTCCCCTTATTTGTAGGTTCTGGCTCAAAGCTTGACTCGTGTAGCTTAGTGCTTGACTGTAGTTCAGATACGTATCCTTTTGTAACAGAAGCGTCTCCAATTGCCATAGCTGCCACAACACAACCACTATTAAAATCTCACAAAACTATCAGAGTTTGAGTCCTATAGTCAAAATATATTTCAAATTCTCCATCATTGTTAATGATTCTATTATTTCCCACGTATAAAACAAAAAATGCAGCACGCGCAATTACGAGTTTAAGAAATATATATGATTGCGGAATCAATTATGATGAAAGATACAATGGACATTAGAAACACAAACATCACTCAACCATTCTTAAAAACGTTTTAAAAGCATTTTCATGCTAAATAAGTATTTGTGCTTTGCTTTTTTACATCGAATATATATAAAGGAGCATAGCTGGTCATGCGTGGACTTCATTAACCAGTATGAATAAACCTAATTAACAAACAAAACAAAAGTTGTCTTTTTATCTAGAACACATTGTATAAAATATTACAAGCATTAAACATATTATTAAGTTTCATAAGGCTTTTTAGTTTGACCAGGACCTTTTTTTAAGGTTTTTATCACATTTAGATGGTAGGTCCTTACCGTATAAATTATTTTTGAAAGACTGTGAGAAGTAGTTTTTTTTATAAAGGTTGAAATATTTTTTTATTTAATTTATTTATTGATGATAAAAGATTATTATTAAGTGTTTTCATCAAAATACTTAAAAATAAATAATAGTTTTTATATAAAAAATAATTTAAATTAAAAATTAGCAATGAAACCAAAATAAGGTTAATCTTTACCACGTACTAATATTTTTTACTATGACGTAATGAAGTATATAGTGGAATTAAACATATGAATGTTTTATTGATAAATTCAAATGTTATAGTTTACAGAGAATTCGAACCTCAATGTAGCCAAGTCTTTCAGGGTCTAACTCTTCCATGATCAGGGCTGCGTATTCTTCGGCTTGCTCTTTCAATCTGGATAACTTATTTGCTGAAGCGCTTAGCATAATGATCTGAGAAATCAAATATAACCATTTGTTTAATACAAGTGTTATTTATTTTAAAGAGTGATATTATTTAATTTTCACAAATTTTTAAATTGTCGCGTGCCGCAAATTCATCAGGTTTAATATATGTCGAGTGATATGTATTTTTTAGTTTTTCTGCCATTATTATTTTAAAATATTATTCTTAAAACTCACACAATAAATCCTACATTATTTTTTTTAATCACCGTCTAGCTTAATAATAAATATTCATTCAATCTTATTTCTGTATTAGTGATTGCTTCATTGTATAAATAAAACAATTTTCTCATCGGCTTCATCCTTTCTCACTTCATCTTATAGGCTCAGTTTCAAAATAACCTATAATTTTCTTTTGGCAAAAGAAAAAGTTCTACCATTATTTTACCAACCCCGACTTTGACTGAAATCGGATCAAACAACTATGGGCGACAAATTTTGTTTAACATTTAACGTAAAATTATATTCTTAATACCTGAGGATACCAACATGTACCACAAAATTGAGAATGTTAATTTAAATTATTCAAATTTTAAAATATTAAACTAAATACTAGCGAGTGTTATGTGCTGACGCCTACAAACTGGTGAGATTAAAAAAATTCAAGTCAATTGGTTTAACTTACAAAACAAGCACGGAATCATTTGGGTGGAAACAATTATTTGATGGTTTGACCGAAGGTTTAACGTAAATGTGCACTCTGCCCAATCCCACCAACAGCACTGAAAGCGTCAACTTTTTAAATTCTAAGAAATTGGTTTAATCAGGAAAGTGGGAGTGGCATCTGTGTGAGCAAAAACCAGAAACTCATTGGCCTTAAAAGGAAAATTGTTTTTGTATAATTAAACTATAAATATTTTTACAACTATTAGAATATAAAATTATTCTAATATTTTTACAACTATTAGATTATTTTTACAACTATTTTTACAACTTTAGGAGCCAAAAAGTTGATGGTGATAAAATATAAAATTACTAATTTTTTTTATAATTATATTCTATATTTTTTACTTAAAATTAACATCATTACGTGGTTAAAAAAATTAATTTATGTTTTATAGGATTTTATTTTTATTTTTCATTTAAAAAAATTAAATTAAACATTCTTAATTTATTATTTTTATTATTATTTTGTAAAAACTTATTTTTTTACTTTTAAAATATATTAGATAGAAAAATAAAAATAAAAATAAAAGTGTTAAATACATAAATAAAAACAAAAATGTGATTGATGGAAAATAAAAGTGAAAATGTGTTTTTACTGGTTAAATAACCAGGTTCACCTCATCCTGGTTATTGCTATGGTTGATTATCAAAACTCAACTTGATTAGAAGCAAGAAATGAAAGTTCTGACAGAAATGTACCTCTTTCACTTCTTCTTCGGTGATTCTCCCATCTTCGTTCTTGTCCACCCTATGAAGGTGATTAGGATTTAAATTAGGCATTTATCTCTATTGGATACAAATACGTAAAATCAAAACTTAAACATAGATTTATCTCTATGGCAATTAAAATATTTCATAAAGTTAGTTCATTTAAGTTTAAATTATTTAATTAATTGATTAATTATTTAAAACTCTAACTTTTCATTTTGCTACAAAATTATACGTTTAAATTCTGAGCGATTAAAAACGTAAAAAAATAAGAAGAAGAAGACTAAACACTACTTTTTCACGTCGCAGATCTTTTCATAAAATTGAGAAATCCTTAATTACTAAAGCAAATAACGAAAATATTTTAGAAGAGTGGTTTTAATTTAAAAGATAAAGATAGGAAAAACTAACGTTAGAAATTACTTTTAACGAACTTTTTCATTTTTCAAAAAATATTATTTAGTCAATCTACGCTTACATATCAAAGAAGATCTGGAGCCTTGAATCAAAGCTTTGATCGGTAATTTGCGACCAGAATTCGCTAAGCTCGTCTCTGCTGATCTTTTCAACACTGAGTCTTCGTCTACGACCCAGAGTATCGAACAGTTCCAGAGCGAACTCCTTAGAGTCCTTCATCCCTTCAAAAAATAGAAAAAACTCTTGAAGCAAAAGCCCGAACAAAGGAGTCGAATGCGAACACGAGTAACGCGATAATCTCAATTGAAAATTGAAAACGAATCCAACCTATGCATTGCGCAAAATCGGTGCGGTAGAGAAAACCGTCCTTAGCAAGACTATCGAAACTGCTTTGCACCTGGTTCCAGGCATCAACGCCGTTTGATTTACTGCTAATGAATTTCAGTCCACGGAGTGCTTTCATCGTACCGGAGCGGTTGCGCTCAAGCTGAGCGCGTTGCTTCCTGATATCTCGCCGCACCAACGCCGTTTCAGATCCGCCCTGGCTCCACGGGAACCGCCGCAGCTCCGCCTTGAGCTCCTGCGAGAACTGCCTCGCCTTCGCAACCGCCTCAGCCTTAAGTTCCTGCGAGAACTGTCGCCACGGGTTGGGAGAGCTCCTCCTGATCGACGGCGACCACGCGGATGACACCGGAGTTTCGTTTCCGCTCGGAGCATAGCCGTCGTCGACGTTAACGACAGTCACCGGCTCAACGCCGCGGAGAACGACTGTGTGATCGTCTTGAACGTCGAGAGTGACCTCGACGTACTCGTCGGCTACGGAGCAGGACTCAGTTCCCGGCGAAGTGGCGCCGCTGACGAATGCAATCTCCGGCACCGTGTCAGACGCCCAGCGGCGTTCGTGCTTGGGAGCAGCGTTCATGATGACTGAAAACAGAAGAATATATAGTTCAGGTACATACAGATATTTTAATATAACGTGATATGAATTTGTTATATAATGCGATGAGGTGTTGGGGAAGCTATTGGGAGGAGTTTGGTTGGGGATAGGAAAGGAGAGAGGAGAGGAGAGTTTAGGTGTATGTGAGGGTGATTAATGTAAGAGGAAAGAGGTAGGAGTAGAATGCGGTGAGCATGAGAATCCACAAAGAAAACGACAATAACTTGTACAGAGCTTTTTTTGGAGAAAAGAAACAAAATAGTTTGACCAAAGAAAGGGACAATGGCTTTGCTTTTGCAGAATAAACCAAGAGAAGCCAGACACTGTTGTTATACATTTCAGAACCTGGTAATGGACTCGGGAAGAACAAATATTACGTGGAATAGAGAAATGTGTATGCAGTGTAGTTGGGAAGAAGAGAGAAACCACCAAAACCAAAAAACGACGGTGTTTTCTCGTTGTTGTATATTTTGCATAAAACTGGGTTAATGGGGAAGCGGTGGAAACGGAGGGGGGAGAGAGAGTGGTGGGGCCGGAAAAGGAAAACGAAGCTTAATACTTTAATGGTAGTGGGACCCAGATACCAGAGTCTCCCAAGTCCACGACGGCATGGATGGCCGAGTAAACTCCACTCACGGTTGTCGCCATCAGTCCTATTGTTTTTAGAGAAAAGTTTTTTTAACAGCATCTACAGTAAAACGGGTGAGTCCGACTCATCGTTGACCTGTCAAAAGTGGGGTGGGCGGGCTGACCCGTTAAGGATGGGCGGGTTGACGATACGAGCTACTCAGTCACTTCTCATTTTTTTATTTTATTTTAATCTATTTATTTTATTATTATAATTATATAATTTTTTGAATAATAAAAATATAAGAAAAAATATTAAAATTAAATCAAATTTTAATATTTTATTGAAAGAATGTTTAATAACTACTTAAATTATGTATAAAGAAATTAATATAAATAAAATTTTATATAAAATATTAATCATCACTAATTTTTATTTCAAAAACATGAGATTTTTTTAAAAAGTTTTAAAAATAAATAAATAAATAAAACAGACTAGTGAACCTGCTGAATTGATGGATATATATAGATTAACGGATTAAGCGGGTGCAGCCTATTTTACCATCTCTATTAAGTACTTCTTTAAAATTATCTTGTATTTGTAGATGTATATTGAATAGACACTTGATAAACATTAAAATGGTTATTATGACCATATGACCATTTTGATTGTATAAAATGTCTTAATTGTTCAGTTATATTATTGAATATTTAATTACCCAGTTAAATATATTGAAATCATTAAGAAATGTATCTTCGTTTAATCCAAAATAGGTACAATTAATAAAAAAAATTATATATATACACGTACGTACATACGTGTGTGTATGTATCATCGATCTAGTGCATAATAGAATTTATAGAATATTTATAACAGAAAAGAAATTGTGAAAAAGGAGGAATAGATAGTAAGAGTAGAGAATAGCCAAAAAAGGCAACCCATAAGTAGACTATTTGATTGTGGAAAAGATTGGTATTTGTTATTAACAACAGTGAGTGCAGGGCCTGTGTATAAATGAGGCCTCAAGTGTCACGTTTTCTGGTTTTGTATGAAAATATTATAATTATGCTGTATCTTTCTGCAGATACGTGTGTGTGGGTCTTAATTTTTCTGTATATACGAGTCTCTCAAAGACTTGTAAACTGATTGGTTCTAAATAATCTGAAATAGCTCAAGACTTTAAGCCAAGAATGACTTGCATGTGGGGTTGAATGACTTAAGGAAGTTCACCAACCTAAATTTCCATTCACATGTTTTCCTGTAGATATATGTGCAAAACAAAATAAACCACACGCACAACAATCTATGCCAGCATGGGGTTTGGTGAGATGCGAATTTATAGACGCAAAGCTGCATTTTTGAATCCGCCATCTCCCTCAACCTTAACCTTGTTACCTAAAGGTCACAGGATGTCATTTATACTTGTATAGATAAAACGAGTCTATATAGCATCTAGTATATTATAGAGTATCTGGGATTGTTAGGTACTAACAATTATTGGTGTTCATCGCTTTCGGTTGTTATTTATGTTTTTAAGAATTTTTTTATTCCTTAGTGTTTGGTCTCAGAGTAAATCTGTATAAAAAATTTAGATCATCAATTAAGTAATTGTATGAAGAGTTAATTAATTAATAAAAATTTACCTTGAAAAGTTTATTTATATTATTTGATAGAGTAAAAAAAAACGCAAATTATATACGAATGATTACATATGAATCAAAATCTATATGTAAAGTTAACACTATATACGAATTTTATTATGTATGTAAACAGATATTACATATGGATTTTTTTCGTAGGTAAACATTAATAATATTAATAATATGAATAATGTAAATATAATATTAGTAATATAAATATAATATTAGTAATATAAATATAATATTATTAATATGAATATAATATTAATAATATAAATATAATATTATTAATATAATTTATCTTATTATTATTAATATAATTTATATTATTATTATTATTATTATTATTAACATAATAATAATAATAATATAAATATAAATATAATTATTATTATTATTAATATAATTTATATTATTATTATAATTATTATTATTAATAATAATAAGTATAAATTATATTAGTAATAATATAATAAGTATAATAAAAATAATAATATGATCAAAGAACTTGTTTGATCTAGTGGTTAATGCTTATTTGATCACTTAAAGGACTTGTTTTACATACGAATTTCTAGAATTGGATTAGAAAAACCAAAACTGCACTACATAATTTTTAGGTGTCAAAAGATATGATTTAAAACAATTTATGCTGAACTGTAGAATGCAAATCTGACTTTGAAATTTTAACCAGGGTCAGTTCAAGATCTTAACTGAATTTTGGCAGTAATTTCACTCTATGATTAATCTTGTTTTTACATGAGGTAGGCTCCTCCTTTTATAGCAATGGAGGACCGGTCAAATGAAATTCAAATGCAAGGGAAATAGCTTTGGAATGTCCACCTAATGCATCTTGGCACATGGATCATATGAAACATATTTAACATGTGTTGAAAAGCTTTTTAGCATATGTTTCATATAGATCATATAGAGGTAATCGTGCAGTACATTTAACACGTGGAGCGTGTGTTAGTTATTCAACAATGTCGAGTAATGTAACTCACTGGATTCCGATCGATATATCTTCATATCTCACTTAGCTACCATTTTTCACTCAAATCATACACCTAAATTTTATCATCACTAAACACCACAAAAGGGAGGACCAATATTGCATCCATATTATCTTCACTTCTAAAAATGATGAAAAATTAGTTAAATACCGAATGGGAGGTAGAAAACAGAAACTGGATAGGATTCTTTCTTTATTGTTTTAGCAAGTAAAATACTAAAATAAAGGTTAATTGTGTCTAACATTCGAATTGTCAGTGTACCCTATATGTTTTGGCAGTATTTGTAGTTTTCTAATTCTAACTACAACTGGCTATGACCGTAGAATTAAAACAGACAAACAAAAACCTTTTCAAAACACTATCCTCTGTGTTTGTCTCTAGTATTCTCCAATTTTGATTGATTATAAATTCATATCGCAAACAAAGACATTTATTTCTTTAAAATTAACCAGAGTTCAAGGATTTTTACATGTCAGTATGCAATAAATGCATTGATTATGTTATTATTTAGAAAAAAAAATAAACAGACGAAAACTTGATGCATCAAGCTTTCTTAGAATTTTAATTCAAGAACATTATGATGGTGCCGGGCAGGGGAAACATCGTTTTTGAAGATGATTTCAACTACTGGGAGTGTTCTAGAACCTTCTTTTGTTTGATGAATGTAAAAACTGTGTAACAGAGTTATTGCTAAGTTTATTCATATTCATATTCCTAAATAAGTTTATCTATCATCTTTGATGTTTGAGATAATATTAATTATTTTTCTGTTAATTATGCATTTATTTTTCACTAAATTGTGAATTATGGAAAAGAGAGAAGGCGAAGTTGTTCTAGAAGAGCATTACGTATAAGAAGATGTGAGGAAGCCATCGCAAACTTCCAAGTTTCAAGTCAATTGCTCACCAACTCCTATCCTCAACAACAATTGCTTATAGGCATAAGAAAAGGAAGAAAAAAAAAACATTATTAATTTTTATGATTGAGATGTCCATTTTTTCCCAACAAAATTACTTTTATTAAGTATTCAAAAACGTCTTTCACAAGAATATTAAAACCAATTGAAATCGACAGAACAAAAACGTAGCTGATCATTTTTTTATTCATAAATTTTAGGTATTCAAAATCGTGGCTAATAACTAGTGCTGCCAGTTGTTGCCCTGTTGCCAATCACACCATTTCGTTGCTTGATTTTAAGGCAAGAAATAAAAAATTAAAAAGAAATAATAAGTTGAGAAAAAAAATATATTTAAAGAAGTTAAAAAGAAAGTGTTTTAAAAAGTATATCATATGATTGATTGGATAAGAAATAAATAAAAAGAATAAATAGGAATAGATGTAAGTATTTTTATTTTTTAAATTTATTTAGTAATTAATGTGAACTTTTATATCACAATTTATTTAATAGTCCCAGTAAATATATTTAAATTTTAAAATTTTAAAAATATTTTATAATACTTAATTACATTTTTTTATAAAAATAAATAAATATGATCCATGGTCTAACCTTTATACGTTGGAAAAAAAATCTTTAAAATCTCTCCTAAATAAAAACTTTAACTTATTATCAACAATAACTAACAAAACACTAGCAAACACTCCACCAATAATAAAAAGTTTAACTAATAACTCAAAATATTACTTAATCAAATTCATATAAAACTCATATAAATCAAAGAATCAAGATAACAGAAATAAGAAAAAACAAATAAAAAAACTCAAAATATTACTTAATCAAATTCATATAAAACTCATATAAATCAAGATAACAGAAATAAGAAAAAACAAATTGAAAGTACCTTAAAAATTATCCAAGAATAAAACATTTAATTAAATTAAAATAAACATTTCTAAATTATCAAGCATACCACTAAATTTAATTACATATGACATAAAAATTAGTTACAACATCACACCATCTTTAATATTCAATTACATATTACATATAAAAATTAGTTACAACATGAGCAAGTGGTTACAGAACTACGATTTCTGCATCAAATAGGTTCAATTTATCCATTGATCCACCACCTCTAATCCAAATGCTTTATACACATCATTGTCGTAAAATCAATTATAGTTTTATTAATTATTCTCTCCTTTATTGATTTTAATTTTATTTCATATATATAATACAAAAAAAATGTATTGGTAATCTTTTAAATGATTTTTAGCCCATAAGAAACGGGTAGGGATGAATGAAGACGGATCATAACGAGAACATAAAATAATTAAACTGGATTGATTTAAAATAATAGAATAGTTTGAAATAAATTAAAATGATTGAGTATGGTAGAGAAATTCTGCGTCACACTATATATTATAAAGTATGCAATGTAATTATTATGTGCATATCAGAAACAGTTATTTGCGTGGCCAAACGAGCACTCAGCATTTGGTAACTGCATATCTGATATGTGATTCGATTTTAGTAGTGACTCATACGTAAACACAAACATATTAGTGAAATAATTATATTTAAATTTTCATTGTTCTAGAATTTTCGGCCCATTTTAATAATAGGAACTATACAAAATCTTACGCCTCTCTTAAATGGTATATTATACACATAATATATTTATAAGAAACAAATTGATAAAGTGTTTAATTAAAAAAAAATTATTACATTTTTAGATATTTTATTACGATTCTAACGCAATTTTTTAAAAAAATATATTAATTTTTTTAAAACTCAAACTTTTAATATAATTATAAAAATAAGGAACAAATTATTTCAAATCAGTCATAAAAAAATATTTTTATATTAAAAAAAAATTAAAACATACTTGTACACATAAATTTTTATTCTCAATTTATATAATATATAAATTTTTGTTTTCGTATTTTACATTTTAAAAATTATACATATCTCTGTATTTATATTCATATCGTATCCATGTCTGTATCGGTCTATACTAAATAAACACCAACTTATATTTACATGTGTGTTTAGTAATATTTGTTTTAGTGTTTATATGAACACTCTTTTCAATTTTAAATAACTTAATTTTCTAAAACTTACATTAAAAATGTTTTCATTAATAAAAAAACTCTGACTGTAAACTTGTAGTGGAAAATCAAAAGATAAAAAAGTATAACTATAAAAGTTAAAATGAATATTTGAAATTATAAAAACTAACATTTTTTTTTTCGATTATAAGAACCAAGAGGGTACTTATTTTTTATTATAACTGTTAAGGCTATAAAATATATCCTAAAGTTAGATATGTAAACACAATAAACCTTAGCAAAGTGGCAAACTCTATATTAGTTACCTTGACTAATTATGGAAGATTGAGGATGATCCCATAAGTATTAACATTTTTATAAAATATTTTTAATTATGCATTTCTAAGAATGATAAGAACTTACAATAAACTAAATATTTTTTTTAACCCAAAATTTCATATAACAATTATCAATTTTTATTGTCACCAAAAACTACTTTAAGAGATAAAAGGAGACTGGCACAATAATTTTTTTCCTTAATAAGAACCGGCTTATTTTTCGCGCATTTATAACTTATGTTGATAAGATCATACTAAAAGAATATTTTGTATTTAAAAAATAAATTTTGAATTTTATCTTTTTGAAATATTTTTTTTAAAATTGTTCTAGACAGGCCAATAGGCGATCTAAATCCAGAACAGTAAAGGTAGTAAAAAACAAGTATGTTCTTAACCTAAATTGATATCGGTATGTGAGGTTTTATCTAGTATATATGGAGTCAGTCTTAACCCCGTGTCTGCCGTTATGATTATCTCTTTATTGTCTGGTTAATGTTAATTAATCAAAATTCTCGTCTTATACTATTTCTTTTACATTATTCATTTACATCGACCTCCTACCTAAATGATAAAGGGTCAACCCAAGGCCCATAACTCAACAAAAATATAATGGATTACATAATCTAGAAGATATTCTTGGATCTAAAAATACTTTATAAATTTTGTAATAAAAAATATCTTTTGAATTTTGTAGTCTTGAAAATATTTCTTTTATTTTTATAATTTATAATTTATTTTTAGAAGAAAGTTATTCTTGATTATAGAATTGGGCTGAAATTACCTTCTAGATTCTATAATTTAAAGTTTGTCTGGACTATTCATTTCAAAGTAAAAAAAGTAAATAGAATAAAGATATTTTTATTATTTTAATAAGTATGGGGGTGGACAAGAAGTTATGGAGCTGCAGGAAGAAACAGCATAAGAACCATAGTCGCAAAGCCCGTATAATGTGTTGGTCTTATTTTTTAGCCCACATAATAAAAGATTTAGGGCAATTGCTTCCTGCACCGTATTATATTACTACACCCAATTTCAGTATGAAAAGACGAAAATTTCCTTAAATAAAATGGGATACATATAAAAATACCTTTTAGATCTTCTTTTCTGGAATATGTTTCTGAATTTTCTTTTCTGAAATAATTTTTTATATTGTGGATTTTCTTATTTAGAAAGGAATTTTGATTTATTTATTTATTTTTTGAACAAAATAATCTTTTCTGGAATGTAGTATATTAACAACTCAACAACTAAAAAAATTAGTACAGTGAAAATGTGTTTCTGCGATGTGCTATTTATTAACATTCTCTTGTTTCAATGAACTACACAATAGTCTCTTATGCAATGAGTTTGAAAACCCATGGCAAAAAAAAAAACCCCTATATCATAGAATTTTGTTTATACTGTGTGATTAATCTGAAATACAACTTACTTTTTAAGAAAATAACTTCCGATATCACATTAATACGATCACACTTATATTTTTAATTCAAATTAAATAGATTGCATTCTTTGAAGTCAGTTATGATATAAAAAAATTAATTGAAAATAATTTTATTTTCTTGTACAAATGATCTATTTAATTAATAATTTATTTGCTTTATTTCACACTCGCAATTGTCTATTTCTTATATACAAATAACAAATTAGAAAAAATTAATGATACAAAAACTTTAATGATAAAAAAAACTTTATGTATTGGCAACGTGAGTCTATCACAAATAATAAATTATCATGTATCTATGAAGTTCGGACACTCCTATTAAGTGACATGTCGGTGTCGAATATCGATCCGTATGATATTTGTAGGACATATATTCATGAAGTGTATGATTATAAGAGTAAGAGACAAATTCTTTTGAATCAGTCATGACAATTATCTTTGTGTTAAAAAAAATTCTAAAACATACTTGTGTACATAAATCTTTATTGTCATTTATATAATTCATAATTAAATAAAAATAATAAATAGATTAATATCTCATGTCCTACATTACATTTTAAAGATTATACTTATACCTGTGTTTGTATTTATGCTACATTGTATATAAGTTTGTTAATGTTGTTGTAATAATTATAAAGTCAATCATCCGTTTTGATATTGTCCGCTTTAAATATTTCGTAACAGTTTTGTTTATTTAAGAAAAAAATATGTATTTAAAGAGATAAGACTATATATATTAGCCGAATCATAACAGTATTATTTAGTATCATTTATAGTGCATAATTCAACAAGCTAGTTCACGTGGTTGACGTTTAGAAGGAGTATTATGAAATATTGGGTAAAATATTTTCCAAATTTGGCAGCGATTGAGATCTAAGCATGACCCACTATAATCACTATCGTTGAAACAGTAATAGGGCCACGCGTCCTTCATGCATTATTTTCTCAGATGACCTCAACATACTTCCATTAATCTCCCATTCGTCCCTACCTTACTTGTTTGCTTCAGAAAAAATAAAAACTAAACTAAAACTTATTTTATAAGAGTTTAAAATTCTTGTTAACCACGTATATGCAAAATGATTATGTTAATTGTAACACAACGATATTGATGTATGTTTGGATTCTCGTAGGGTTTTATACATCCCAATGCATAAAAAGAAAAAACAATAATATCCCTGGTTCGAAGGAAAAAAAAGTTGTTCAATAGTATCGTTAGGGTCAATCATCGAAGTATTGTCCGCTTCAAAAGTCGATACTCTGTCACGGTTTTGTCCTTAAAAGATATATTGATGGGTTGGAGGAGGAGAGAGTATATAAACTGCGCTTATTCTCGACTCCTGAGCGATGTGAAATTATATTGACTAATGAAACAAGTCCCCAGTCGAGGTCTAAGGGAAGTCGGTCCCTAGCTGAGGGGCTAAGGAGCCTCTTTGGCTCCACGAAGGACGGGATCCTAAGAAGTAATTTTTTGAGTCTAAGTCTTTCAGTCTTCTTGCCTCCAAGTATGATGGTCTTCTGCTCACTCCAGACCTCCGAGCCGAATGGAGGGTACTTGCGAATACACTATGATGATCAAGTGTACAATATGCAGGTGAGTAGATAGTGAAAAATTACCTTTAGTGTTGGGGTCCTCTCTTTTACTTATACTTTTTGGATGGGTTTCAACTGTTATGGGCTTGCATGTGGGTCAAAATGAGGGTCCAACTATCCCTTAATTATGGTTTATCATTTAAGTGTGGTTTATTTTAAGTTAATTATAAGCTTATGAATTGTTGTGTTCGGGTCAGAGAAGTTGATTCGATCTTCTCGGCTATTCGGCTATATCACTCATCTCGGTCATTCGGTAGTACAAAAATATATTATGCTCACTTTTAGGGTTAGACAAAAATATTCATTGTCACAAATTAAGATTATCTACAACTTGTAAAATTAGAAAAAATTGATTAGAGATAAAGACATTTTATACTATGTAAGTGAATGCAAACATTCCCTTATGAATCGATTTTGTAAGGCTGAGTTAGGTTTAAAATTTATTACTTAATATGGTATTAGAGTTGTTTATAGTCTATCTCAATGAGAATTTCTAGTCTTATTAGACCAACCATTATTAGACTCTTATCGGACCATCCATACATAAGTCTCGCACACGAGTTGACACATGTTGGCGAGAAAGAATGTGTTGAAAATCTTACATTAACTAAAGATAAAAACATCATAATATATAAATGAATATAAACCTTATTTTATGAATTATGAATAACTTTATAAAATTGAGTTAGACTTAAAATATATTTATTCATATTGTTGATTTTGGCTTAATCCCAAGTCCAACATCGGTGGGTTCATTGTTTGGGAAGGAGGTTTGAGGGTTATAAATTAAACTCTTCTCCTTCACTGTTATATATCCCAATTTGTAATATCTTCTCCCATAATAATAAAAGTGAGTTGTTTTT
>Ga0123342_1002274_pt1 | contig 31945 bp, 24 predicted proteins | sample Turbeawhitnodule_FD_89960 | JGI IMG/M metagenome (GOLD analysis project Ga0123342, IMG submission 89960) | Root nodule microbial communities of legume samples collected from Mexico - Turtle bean Mexico white nodule | ecosystem: Host-associated > Plants > Roots > Nodule | place: Mexico: Nepantla... | reverse complement strand
TATAAACACAACAACAAATTAAATAAAAACATAACTTCAAATAATTTCTTTAAATATTAAACATATATTATAAAATTAGAAAATAAATCACATTTTATATAAATAGAAAATTACTATTTTTTAATATTTAAAAACCTCACAATAAAGCAATCTAAAAAATACTACATCAACAAAAATATAACTTAATTAACTATAGAAAAAAATTTCATAACAAATTATAATAAAAAATAAGGATAAAATAAAATAAAATAAAAAATGTTTAAGTATTGGTGATGTCCATGATTCAATGTTAATTAGATATAGTATATTCTTTTCTTTAAACAAAACTAAAGTCAACCACATTTAATAAAATATCTTATTAGAACTTGAAAAATAGGTATAACTTGATTTACTCTAATAACTAATATATAAATAGAAGATTTTATTTAACTATATTTTTTTTACACTGGTTTATCATTATTTATATAATTTATATTTTATAAAATAATAAAAAAACTTAAAACTTCCTTAAAATTTATGATGACTTGTTTCTTCATTTTAAATATTACATATATATATTTTAAACATTGTACAATAAAAAATTTTAAATACTAATACATTCTGAAGCACTGTGACACATTTAAATGAGGGTAAATTTGAAAATAAAGGATGCTGACATGACTTTTCCTCTACATCTCTTTATTTTGAAAAGAGAGAATATTTATTATTCACAGGTATATTCTCTCTTCCTCCACACAACCTTATATCCAAATAGCTGATATCCTTTCATTTCTTTATCTACATACGGGGATTAGGATGACGAGACTTTGAGTTTGATCTCTAGTCCTAGTCATAGCCAATTAGAGTAATTCATAAATTGCCATTGATTAAAAGAAACTGCCCTTGTCAAAGGTGTCACACATTTTGAGCAGTGTAACGGGTCCATGGTCAAATGACTGAAAGCAAAAGAAAGTTATTCATTCACGTCACCTACAGTCCAGTACTACATTAGTTGTAATTTGTACAGAGTCTATCTTTCTAAAAAATAATTAATACTAAATCCAAACTAATTTAATTTCCTCTACTGGTTTAATACTTACTAAGTGCATCATAATTCATCTTGAAAAAAAAGTACATAGGAAAATGGTCCATTTCTCCCAAAGTCAAATAGAAGCCAAAGATTTGTAACCATGAATGTGGTTTCATATGTTTTTCTCTCTCCACATCTTGTGTCTCTCTCTTAGTCAAACACATCCACCGCACTGCATGTCTTCACATCTATAAATTGATTTCTTTCAAGACAAGTCCCTTCATCTCTCCAAAGGCAAAAGGTCTTTGGTGTGGCGACACTCATGGAAGTGTTAAACCCAGTTGAAGGCAAGACCTATAGGCTCCCAGTTGGGTACAGGTTCGACCCCACTGATGAAATTCTTGCAGGCTACTACCTCAGGAAGAGGATCATGGCACAGCCACTCCCTAATGACCTCATCCAAGACTGTGATGTTCACCAGACTGAGCCTTGGGCTCTCCCAGGAGGTTGGTCTGAAACACATAAACACAACTCCTCCCTTTCCATCCTCCGTTCTTTGTTTGGTGTTTTAATCTACGTTTTCTTGGCTTTCTGATGGACCCCAAAGATATACCTATTAATTTCAGTCTGAATTTTTTTTTCAATTCTCTTTTTAGATTTGCTTTGCAGAAATTAAATTCAGGTTTTTTCAGAAGGTTAGCGTGTGTTGTTAACCGAGTGACAGGTTTGGAATTTTCTGATTCTTTTGTGAGTGGACAATGTGTCTGAAAATGATCCAATTTTTCCAAGCCCGGACTGAACTAACAATGGGATCAAAATGGTGTTTTGGGTATTCTGAGTTTATTTGTTTCCAAAATGTGTGCTTGTTTTTGTTGTTTTTTGTAGGTGGGAAGTATATGAATTGGCATAGGTTTTTCTTCTATGATGTGAGGACCCATGTCTTTGAAAACCCTGAAAAGAGAGATGCTGGGAAAGGCCAATGGGAAGTAGTGGAGAAAGATCAAGAGGTTGAGTTTCCTGACGAACTAGTCATTGCAAAAAAGAGCGTTCTGGTTTACTGGAAAGCCAAGGGCAACTCTCTTGCCAAAACAAATTGGGTGATGCATGAGTTTCGTCTTGCCCTAAAGTCACATCCATCCAAGGTAAACAATACAATAGTGTCCATTCACCACCTTTGTTACATACACTCAATTTCTTTTTCATATAGCTTTTAATCGTTTTTATTTTTTAATCGGTTATTCATTTATTATTTTCTCTCTCTATATGTTTTTTTCCTGACTTTGTTTCATCTTTTTACCCCCAAAATAAGGTTAACATTTATGAACACTAAAAAAAGTTGTTTTCTTCCTATCTCACGTTCAAATGCTTATATCTTTGGTTTGGTGGTTTTGTTATTGAATTTTGAAGTCTAATGTAGATGACAGGTATGGCTGTGTGCCGCATATTCGAAACAAAGCGGGGAAAGAAGGCAAAAGGGTCTGAAGGGGTGACCTCTAACAGGAGCAATGTTGAAGAGGCTATGGATGTGACACCCACTGTCATTGATTTCACAGTGGAGTGTGGCACTGAGACTGGTCCTCCCCCTCCTGGGACCCCCTGAGGCAGTCAAACTGCCTAGTTAGTTAGATTTTAAGTTGCTCAAAATCTTTTGTAAGATGTCAATTGTGAAGCCCCATAGGCATCAAAACAACTTTTATCAAATCTTTTCTGGTGTGCATGATCTGTGTATATGGGAGTTTGTTTTGTGTATGGGCTCATAAATTAACTTAATAAGATGCAACTGTTTATTATTCATTGGTACTAGCTAGCTACTCTTCGCTAACGTGCCTTATTTTATTTCATTTTGTCAAATTGAGAATACTTATCATGCTCCATCCCGAATAACGTTGACTGTTGCTTAGGATTATCAAAAGGGAAATGATTTTTAAGACAAAAACACGATCCAAAGTATGATAACAATAATCCAAGAATACATACAAAAGGGGCATCCAATCAAAGTAGGAAAGAGGTTCTCTATTATCTAATCACAATCTTTATGAAAAAATAAGCGATTCCCTATGTATGGGTAAGCATATATACAAGCCTCACAACAAGGATGGTAGTGCCTAAGTTTTTGAAGCATCAGCACATGGATTTGATTCGCATCCTTCTTTCTATAGAACTCAATGCTCCATTTATGAAATTCTTCCTTTCACGTTAAGGAGGACAAAATTATTCTTCTTGGTGAAAGTGATAAGGAAAATCGATATTTGAACATCTTGGAGTATATATGGTTCAAGGAATAAAAGTAGATTTTAATTATTGTACCAAAAGTAAAATTTATACCAATTGCATCTTATTGTTGTCTTAATAGTTTACTTAAAATGCATGTTAGTTATAATGATTGATAGCCCCTTTAGTCCTCGAAAAATTAATTAAAATCTGTCCATGTCTGTTTATAGCTTGCCTATATAGTTTGTCCTTGATGCATATGATAAGTATTCTACAGGATGAGAATATTTGAATCATAAACTTGGCGTTGGTGAGTTAGTGAAGCGAACAAGGCACTAAAGGGAAAACTTGGTGTTGGTCAATTAGGTGAAGGGGTGAAGGCACAAAATATTCTTATATGATTCTCCCGCAAGCTCAGATAACGCAACCCCTGCATTGAGAATAAGATTCTTCCCAATAATGCCCACTGTTGACGATTTTTAAATATTGTTTTTGCGTACATGAAACTTGAAACCATCTACTATGAAAATCGTATTCGTACCGATATAAATATGTAAACTTACTAAGAAAATATTTATTATAAGATACATTATTAGATATCGGAATATTATAGGCCAAAAAAACTGGAAATCCCATAAACTTCTTTCACATTGAATCCCATTCCCCCTGCAAGTAGTTCTGGACCACATTCATTTTCTTAGATAGTTGTCCCAAATTATTTCTTATCTTTTATGAAAATTTAATAACCCTCTCATAGGTATTTGATAAATGAGGTGCATAATACTACAACTTATTGATCGTACTAGAGTATCTTGAGATTCTATGATCCAATTAAGTTAAAAGATTGACACTTTTAACAAATATTTTTTTCATGTATACTATTTAGGAATTAAACTCCTGGTCACATCATTAAAAGATATTGATATCCATGAACCATATCACACTGTATATATTGATTACAAAATGCTCAAATATTATGTTATAAGAAAAACACTAATAATAATAATAATAAATTTTATGAGTCTCGGATTTTCTTTACATTTTTCGATCTACTTTTACTAATATTCAAAAGTAAGTTAAAATATGAAATACTTGAAGAGAAAACTTTAACGCGCATATATAGTATAATTTGTTGAGTTAAAGTAGGATCCTTTATAATATAGATGATCCAAAAAACAGGTTTTGCTAACACTCCTCTTTTGTTATGAGGAGTATACATGATAGACACATTTCATTAGAAATAGTAAAGTAGGGATACTTTGGACATGGTGTTAAGACATTGGATTCAACAAGCGTGTGTGGTATCTCTCAAATTGTGTAAAGAAAAGAGCCATGTTGAAAAGTAACTGAGTGAGAACTGCCGACCAAAGTTTCTTGCCGCTACGGTAGTAGAATCTTTTGATATAGGGATTTTTGTGCATCACTTGTAAAATTCCTCACGTCACTGACATCATGCACAGTAATGTGAGGTTGCGTAGTATTTGCTGACTTTCCGGGACAAAATTGTCAAATGAAACAGACCTACATACTGGACCATATCTACAAAAGTTTCTTTACTATCGTAGTCAAGATTTTATGAACAGCGAAAAAATTGGGAGGTGCTGATAACGACGCCTTTCTTCATCTTTTTTCCTCATTTCTCCTTCTAAATTTTGTATAATCATGCACACAAATTCACACTACAGTTTGTCTAAATTGAAGTTTCTCAAGTTTTTTTGTAAAGGGTCATCACAGATTCACTCTCTCCCGCCAAAGTTTTTGTATATTCAATAATGAAGATAGCATTCAATCCAAGCTATTATTACCATATAGAATCAAATCCACGTACTATAAGGTGTTCTGTGCTTGTGCAGCTTTAACATTTAATGGAGCTGCCAAACATGAAGTTATTGTAATGTGAATTATGGATGTGTTTGTTTAACTGAAAAATGTATTTTTGATTTCTATCATCAAATTTTTCCCAAAATCAGGGCAGAGAGAGAGAGAGAGAGAGAATATCACAAGCAAAAGAGAAATACTGATCGTCATATTTTTTTTCAACAAGAACAAGCATCGTGACATTCAATATAGGAAATGTAACATCATTCACAATATGATACTTAACAATTGCACCAATCAAGCTAGACAAGAACAGGGCATGCTGCTCATTTGCACTAACATGCTATATGGCAACATAAAAAATCTTGAGCAAGAAAAAACATAGTTATAATAATAAATGAAGTATGGAACTGAATGCATGCTTTCTTTTCGAGTGGCGAAGTAAATGAATATACAAGCAGGTTAATTTCTGACATTGTACCCCAATACGTAAAGCATTACATTTCGAAACTTAGCCAAATTTTCAATTTCAACAACCTCCATAAATTTTGAACATAAGCTTTAAAAACAGCTTCATTCACTAAACCCATACATGGAAGATTTTGATTAGAATAATGAAGTAGGAAGAGTAAATAGAGAGAAAATTTTTCTTTGTTGTCTTTACCTAATTATAACACACTTTCCTCGTGATATACTAACATTCATCAATTATACATTGGCTTATTAATGATAATCTACCATCCAATTTTAGTATGCCATCAGTTCCAGATTTACTTGAGATGCTGATTTCTCCACCCAGTTAGTTAGTTGATCTTAGGACACCCAGATAATAACTCCAGGTCATCCATTAAGAATAACCTAACTCTTTGCTTGTTTGATTCGGTGGAAAAAAACAGAATATAAATAAGTTGATTGAAGAGAAATAGGCAAGAAATAAATTAAATGCTTAGTTGTTTGGTAAATAGAAATGAGTGAAAATAGAATAAGAGATGTTTTAAAAGTTGTGAATTGATTGATTTATTAATAGATAATAACGTACAAAATTACCATTTTACCCTCATATAGTGATTGTTGAATATGCAGTGACATGAAGTACAGCATTGTCATTTTAAATTTAAAACATATACACTAAAATACTTCTCAAATGTTCTTCAGTCTCACATCCAATATAGTTTCTTTGAAATTATATTCGTTATCTTCCAAACCAATAAGAGTGTTTGTGTACACACAAACAGGTCCATCATTTGTATTTGTATTCCCCATATTTTAAATGTTTTTTTTTAATATTTTATGCAGATTGTAGACTGTGAGGATACAGAAAGTGGTAAATTTATGTTATGGAAATGAGTGGGACTAATGCAGAACTTAACGAGGTAATGTTTCACCTACTTTGGTACTCTTACTGAACTTGGTTAATTTCCAACCATGCGGGAGTAAAGATGAATGCTCTTACTGCAACCAGCATAAGGGCAACAGTACCAATTACACCAATCTTTGTTATCTACGGAGAAAACTAGTCAATACTTTCAAAGGACAACATTAATGCATGAAGGAACATTTCTTACTTGTTTATATTTAATGGATTTTAAAACATTATGACAATTATTAGGGATGCACAGTGTAAACAAAAAGTATGATTATCAAGAATCAAAATGTTGCATCTATTCAATCCAATCTTATAGTTGAGCAAACTATCACTTGCGTTAGTCATATTAATAATTAAACAAGTACAAGAAGAAACACAAAATTAAGGATAGAGAATAAATATAAAGTAACAATACAGGTGAATTTATGCCCTCACCGTTTTTCTCAAAATGAAGAACATAACAAATCTAGAAAGGAAGTAATTTCTATATTTTAATTACCAAGAAAAAATGAAATGGAGGATAGACAAAATTAAACTCGTAAGTTACTATTCTTACACTCACTCTCTTTGAATTTGAGCATGGCCAACATACATTTTGGGGGTGGGGGTAGTGGTGTTCTGTCATTGATCACCACCAAGATCTGTACCATTCCCATCATTATCACCACTACCCTACCACCATCACTCAACACACTTTGTTAACACCCTCATCACTACTGTAAAGGTCCTTACCACATCCTACCAGCATTTTGGTAGAATGCTTAATATCTTTGAATTCAGAATGCAATCAGACTTTCATTGTACAAAGTTGAGAATAAGTAGCATCAATAATAAGCATCACCAAAATAAAATAATACAAATTTATTTCCAAATTAATAGCTTTCGGTTCAACTTCCTGGATCATTGCCCCAAAGCAATGGGGGATTAAGACTTCTCTTAATATGATATGATAATTGATATATTAGAATAGTGATGGTAATCTATCTACTTTCATTGAATTGTGTCCTTCCCTTTTAGAAAAGCTTAATTATCAAGACAAAGAATGCCATCAATCATTGAAGGGGCTAAGGAGATTGTTTTCCTAATTAATACAACATATTTTAATTCGGAAAAGAGTAAAGGAACAAGCACAAGTAGGATATATAACTTCAAAATATAAAAAATAAAGAATATAGCATAAGTTAATGTTATTTTTCCCTGAAATGGAAGGGAGACAAAGATAAGAAAACAGTTACAATAGTTACTTTTATTACGAAAACGATATTAAGCAGTCCAATGCAACATGGCAAACTAGCAAATGTACATTATCACTGCGAGTTATCAAATTGAAATTTAAAGTATTTCTTCCTTCAGCCAGCTACATCATTTAGTTTACTCTTATTACCATATGTAGTACTATAAATTCAGTTGAATGTCTTAAGTTCACGTTTATATTAGTTCATTTTGGTTAAACAACCAATTTTTGTCACTTTTCTGAGAGAGACACTGATCAATAAGCGATTACATTTAAAAAATAAGTGGTAGCTTAACATACCATAATTACATGACCAACCAAGCTAACATACAATTCTATGATTGAAGCTGCAAATTTTCTTTCACGATTGAGCAAACTCACAACTACTATAATGTACACGACATTAAGCAACTACACTAGAAATACTGAATCAAAATACGTGTGCCATTCAGAACTAGCTGTCACATTGCGTGGGAGAATTGTCATATGGCCTCATGCAGTAGCTGCATACTTCCGCAAAAGATCAAGCAGCTGATTTTTTCACTAAGATTCTTGTACTTACTCCGTTCACTAAGGCTCTCTTACTCACTCCTTTCAGCAAACTCCATACCAGGCTCGGTGTGGTTGATATTCACCAACCACCCGCTTGAGGGCAAGTAAGATGTGTATTTATTCACATTTCACAGCTAGCTGTGCGTGTGTTTTTTCACAGCCATGTGGTCTCATGGAGTTGATACAGCAGCACTGCTATTTCCCTTTTGCAGCTTTATTCTTGTATGTAAATACTCTTGAGTTCACATCAATAAAAATTAATGAGAATGGTTTGTTCATATTCACTTAATTTCTTATGAAGCACTTCCACAGTGTTCCATGCTGCCACAAGAAAGGGGAAACACTCTGTTCAGACTTCCAAACTATTTAAATTTTAGGCACCAAATAAAGATCATCAAGATATTGCCATTTCTTTTATAAATCATGCATTAACCATCATAATTGCAACATCAAAGTCTTTCTTTGAAGCCAAAACCAGAAATCTAAGTTGTTTGGAGAACAAGATATTCAATTTTTGGTCTCTCATGTACTAAATTCATAGTTGACAGCATCAAGAATTTGAGGAAAGTTATAGTTTTTTTTACTTAATTAAGTTTCAAATCTTTCATAAATTTGGGTATTTTTAATTGAGTCTCTATTAAAAAATTTTGGACTATTGAGTACTAAAAAAATTTATAACTTGTTTAATTTTTTTGTTGACAATGACATGGTTGTTATTTTGTCGTGTTATCTTGCTAACTTGTCTCCATGTGTTAAAAAATTGAAGGTTTTGTACTTATTATAAAACAATATTGCAGCTAAAGAAAAAATGACAGGTAACTTTCATTGTTTTCATTGAAAACATGTTCAAGGGACTTCGTAGTCACCACAGTCCCTTGGTCGCTCTAGGTGTGACGTGGAAGCCATTGAGGAGCATGATAATCTTGTTATCCAATACATTTTCAATAAAAGCAATCAAAGTCACTTGTCATTAACGACAATATCATTTTAAATTAACTTCTAAACCTCATATTTCTTAACATATGGAGACAAGTAATGATGGACAAAATAACAGTAATGTCACCCAATTAATGGAAAAATTAAAAGGCACGGACTCAATTCAAAAATATAAAAAAGATTGTACTCAATTAAATAAAAAAGTTTAATAGGGACTCAATTGAAAATACCCAAATTTATGAGGAACTTAAAACTTAATTAAACATTTTTTCTTTAAAAGTTTTACCCTAGAAAACATCATAATGAAACCTTGACATCCCAACTAGACTGACACATCACAACTCCATCAATAATGTCTGTGAAAAATCAAGTCAAAACACACAAGGTAGAGTTGAATTCACAAATATCTCTGATGATATGCAATAATACGATAGTTTTAAACATGAAAGACGATTTGTCAAAAACTTTCAAAACTAAGTTCAGAAACTTCTTAGGGTAGTGCAATTTAGTAACATGCAATTTTAACATGATAAGGAATGAAGAAATTAATCAGAGATTTTTGTATTGTTTTGTCTAATAGTTTAGACTACATTTAATTCTTAATCAACAAATTAAGTTGCACTATGCAAACTAACGTTGCAAGTTACAACACCAATATTTTTTTGGCTCGCAACCACTCCTAGATAACCCGTTAAGTATTGTTTCAAAATGTAACCATTCCTAGCTAACTTGTTATGTATTGTTTAAACACTTAGCCACTTATGACTAAAAACCCGAGTTTTGTTTTGGATTGTATAACAAATAGTCACTCCTGGCTACGACAATATTTGTGTAAGATGTGATAAAAAAATATCACAAAGGGTTCGCTCATTGGAGAGGGTGACATCTTTCAATGTATACAAAGTTCAAGCTCTCTTTTCTAGTTTGCTAATGAACAGAAAAGTGTTCACCTAAAGCTTTTAAGGCATATACATTTTAACAACATTTTGGCACTCTGCAAATCATAACTCTTATGCTTTTCTTCTTGAAGGATAACTTTATATAGGCATTGAAGAAAAGAGTTGTTGCAAATCTTTTTCTAACCATTGAGCAGCTTCAGCTTTTATGAATGTTTACCTTATGTCTGGGAAGCTTGAACATAGAGGATGCATTGAATGCACTCCATGCATGCATTAAATCTCTTCTCATCTTGAAGCAACATCCCAATAGCTGGAAGAATTTATCATTCTTTGGTCAAAGTGCCTTAACTCGAAATTGTGTAAAGCACTAACAATAGCTGACTCGAAACTGGACAGGCTAGATAGTCTTTTTAGTGTTAACAAAGCAAGCATTAGGGAGTTATTAAAGCACAACAACTTTAGCTCATGTTTCAAGAAATTGTTGATATAACATAAGCTTTTATGAATCTTCTTGATAGACAAATGAAGCGAACATTCTCTGCAAAATAAAATAAGCATAAACAAAATGTTACTAGATTAACTTATAATATTTTAATTGGGCCGGTATGACATTGCCCAATTTAATTGAGGGTTTTCTACAGTTATTAGGTTTAGTCACAACAATTGGTTGTTGTTATTGGATTAGATTGTAGCATTTTATTTGGACCAGGTATGATATGGCCCAATTCTTCTTAGATTTTTGTTGTTGCAATTTTTGGTTTTTAGCCGACCATAAGCCATGTTGCCAGTTGTATGGATTATTGTTAATATTTTAATTGGGTCAGGTATTATGTGGCCAATTCATTTTAGGTCAGCTATGTTATTGTTAGTGTTCCTCACTCACACACAACATCACTGTCGTCGCCGCACACACCGGTACTACGCACCACTGCCGCAAATTGTCATCGAAACTGTGTCGTCGTTGTTCACTCTCATCAGACCTTGCGCCGCCGCAACAAGCCTCATTCTTTCCGCCTTTTTCGCTATCTCCGTTCACCGTTAGCATCTGGTGATGCAAAAAGCGGCCATCATGGGCCGCCATGAAAAACCCACATCGCCACCGCCACGTTGTGACAATGACTAGAAAGTCCTCCACCGCTTTCCACCATGGCGATGCCATAACCAATTATTGATAACACTGATTGTAAAGCAAAACATTTCGTCTTACAAACGAAGTCTAGTCATGTTTTATACTTTGTTGTTTAATAGCACTTAATCAAAATCTGGATTGTTGGATTTTTCTTTAACAATGTGACACCAAAGTAAAAAATGCATTGGAAAACAAAAGAGAGAAAACATAATACATGAAATCATGGGGGGTCAAACCAAACTCATATATGGGACAAACAAGCCTAATCAAACAAATATATATTTCTGAAACCCAAACCGATCTCTAGAAAAAATAATGTCTAATACAATCGGGCATCCTATATCATACCTAATAAAATCACTTTTGGAGTCTATCCCTAAACTAGAAAGTCTATCAACACATTTATCTCCTTCTCTAAAGATGTGTGACACCTTAAAGTTAATAACTTTGTTCATAGCAGCGCAGCAAGTCCATCTAACTCTAAAGGACCACAACACAATAGAGGTGTTCTTCAAAGCAGCAACCACAAGAGTGGAATCATATTCCAACTATAAAGAAGTCCAACCTCTAGCAACCACAATCTTATTAGCAATAATAGCACCCATCAATTTGGCTTCCTAAACCATAACTATACCAATTAAGGAAGCAAAAACATCAATGTATTTCACTTGCATGTCACAAAAAATATCACTACAAGCAGCAAGACCAAGAGCCCCTTTAGCTACATCATCAATGTTGCATTTAACGTAACCCACAACAGACCTTTCCAGAACATTGCTATAATTTTTGGAACTTTCGTGGTATGACCACCAATATTAAAGTATCTCAATATAGTAAGATCGTCCACACAATTGTGCATGACATATTTTGATATACAACCAACTAAACCACAACAAGCAATATTCATACTTGTGGGGAAAGTTATATTTACACCTACTTGCATCTTGGTACCAATTTTCTGAAGAAGACAAATGAATGAGAGATAATAACTTCAAATCTATCTTTAGAAACTAGGATTAGGTACGTTAAAAACCAAGGTAGATAAGCATTTATTCTTAGAAATTATGGTTCCTCTGGATACAAGGATTAAAAGAAAGGTTGGGAGAAAACAATAGATTTCGCAATCATCATGATTACATATTTTTTATATTCTTTATCATGACAAAGGTATAAGTAATTTAAATAAACCAACAAAACTTTGGCTCTTCCATTCAGATTTTAACTTCCCAGATATTTCAAGGCTACTTTTTAAAATATTTCCTATTTCTTGGTAGGACGGCAGCAGAATAGAGCAATCCCCTCATTCCAACATGTGCTAAAATCCCACATCTTTCTTCCTCTCATTTTCAATCCCTATCTAACAAGTAGTGCAAAATCAAGACACAATTATCAAAGAGTGAAGAAAAGTGAGCACACTACAAAATCAACATCAATTAGACTCAAAACAACTAGCTCAAGTTGTTCACCACAAAATACTACGTTCTAGAGTGCAACGCTTCAACAGCACAAAGACTCTAAGAACACAGCTACCAAAAATTGAAAATGACAACCCCAATTTTTAACTAATAACAAAATCAAAACCTTTTTGGTGGGTCATGTTTATTTTGACCCAAAGTTGTCGTCTTTGGCAATCACTGAGACGGAGAAGAGAAGGGTTACCAAACAAAGATGAAGAAGCCATTTGTCGGCATTGACTGAGAAAATTGGTTGTGCTTCAAATTGCAATGTTGAAGAGTACAAAGCTTTGAGCTTAAACGTGCCAGTGCACCATCAACATCGTCACTGTTTGTCTCCCAAAGGCGTTTGCTCAATCACCATCACGCCCTACCCACCTCAAGGAACCTCGCCACGTCCCTTCCGTGTCATTGAAAAAAGAAATTGAAGTCTAACGCAAACTACTCAATTTTTACTTATATTCGACCTACCATTTTATAAACTATTATTTTATTATAATATTTATTTTTATTATGAAAAACAATTGAAGTAAATATAAATAAAGACAATAGCGTCAATGATTTTTTTTTCCATATTTTTAAATGAATATAGAGTGATTTGCTGGCTGTGCAATAAACAGTGAAAAAATACACTAATAAACCATTAATTTTTCTATAATGAACCAAAACTTAAATAAAAATACCTAGATGACACCCTATTCGCCTTATTAACAAAAATGAAATTTTATGCTGTTTATTAAAGAAAATCTTGCTGTAGGACGAGTTCTTAACTACAAAAACGGATACGTGAGTTGATTTTCTTCTGGCTTTGTATTTTTCTTATATTTAATTAGTTTAATATAATGTATAAATAAAATTTTAAAAATTAAATATATTTAATTAATCAACTTTTAGAATTATTATTTTGTATATAATGTAATAATATATAAATATATAAATACTATTCAAAATTATATTTGATATTTTTTTAAAATTTAGAAAACATGTATAAGTTTAAGAATATTAAAAATCACTTTTACTTTGAAAATATTTTGAATTTATAAATAATATTAAAAAATATAAAATGTCTATTAAGACGAAGCTCCAACTTGCACCTCTAAGGTGTCCTTCTTCCTTATCTTTTTCATTACCAAAGGTTCCTAGTTACACACCATCTTGGTTAAAGAATGTTAGGAATGATTTTTACACACCTCCTAAAGGTTTTCATCTTCTAAGAGGACTTTCTCCAAAAAGCATTATCATTCTCAAACAATCTTTCAGAACATGGTCTCTCTATAGGACCCCATCTTTTGAACTCCCCAAGCTTCAGGAATCTAAGTCACGTTTGCATCTCTATTCTTGCTCTCTCTTATATCTCAGCAAACTGATTGTGTTATCTGCAGGAGTTCTAAATCCGAGCTCGAATTCTCTCCAACCTGGGGGGCATGATGCAAACCAAGCCCACAAGAAGATGACCAAGGATGCGAAAGTACACAAAGGGAAGTCATTTCAAAGTAAAGACCTCATTAGAGGGAGAATTGGACAAGGACCAGAGCACCTAAAGTTCTTTCTGCTAGTCTTTTTAATGTTTAGAATATTTTGTAAATAAGTTGGGCTCACATGATGGGTCCAAATAGTAGAATAAACAAAAGTAGGCCTATATAGCATAAATAGGAGGTGAAGATATAATAATGGCCCATGAGAAGTCCATTAGGGTAGGAAGGAAACCCTAGCTTCTAGAATGATGCATAAGGTGCGGTTTTGACTAAAGTCCACCCTAGGAGCCGCACCATATTTGCTTCTTCCTCTTCTACCCTCATTCCTTGTTTTCCAAGGCTCCTCACTCTATAAATAGGAGGCCTCTCCCTTTGTAAACACAAGTTGAAATTATAATAAAGAAATTCTGCTCAATTTTTTGTGTGAGTTGTGAGTGAGTGTTCTCCTCCTAAATTGGTCTTATCTTGTGAGATATGAAGCTCTCAAGTGGCAACCTCCTTTCACTCCTCTTGGTGATTCCACCCCATCAAATGGCATGATTCCTCCTAGCTTCACCATTCCTAAGTTCTTCTTTCATCATCTCCTCCATTATTCCATTCCAATTATGTTTGTGTCAATTCGGTTTTCCTATTCTTGTTCTTATATTTGTTTCTTTGTTTTACAATTCGGTCCATCCTTTTGTTCTTGTATTGCTTGTTCATGTTCTGCCCATATTTGTCATCATAATCACCTTTCAATTGTGTTTTTATCTTTGCCTTATGGAAATGAACTTTCACATCTACTTAACCACTTGGTTAAGTTAATGTCCAGTGAGAATTTTCCTTAGGTTATCACCTATACTTGTCTAAATTTCAAATCTAACTAAAGTGTCAACATAAAAATGATCAATCCTAAAATCAAGTCACATAAGAGTGTGTGGTAGGCTTTGCAACAAAAGATGAAGAGGAGAAAAATGCACGGAATGGATTTGTGAATTGGTGAAGGATTTGTGGAGGTGCTCTATGTTTTCAAGGAGATGTTTGGCCAACTTCTTAAGGTGCTCTAAGTCTAGGTTCTCTAGGAACTTTAGCAAAGAAGAGATTGGGATTTGAGAGAGAATTAATTCTGAAATGCAGAAGATTCATTGAATATTTTCCAAATTTGAATTACATTGGTCGTAGATGCTTATTTATAAGCTAGATGGGGAAAGGGTAGTGTCTGGAGTAAGCTACAACAAGTTAAGGTTATGGTTAGGAGACCCTAGGTAAGTCATGCATTACTTCTAGGAACCCTTGCTTGAGTTCTCAAGTGAAATTTTCTAGAAGGTGGTCATACTTTCTCTAGCTTGTATCTTATTCTATTATAAATGTTGCCCAAAATTACAAGGCATGAGTTGAACTTATTCTAGTTTATACAAATTTATTTAGATTTCTACAAACTAAGAAATAATATGTCTTGTGTAGATCTTCATGGGTGTCTTTGATCTTAGTTGTAGATGTCGTGGCTGGAATGTGAGGATGGTCCTCCATCAGAACATAACTCTTTCTACTTATGTGCATAATAGTCCAAGCGCCACAATTTGATTGTGATTTGGCCCACTTAACCTACGCCATAGGACAATTGATGCCACAACAACATAGTTTTTCCTCCTTTGTCTCTTTTTCATATTCTATGTTATTACCATCCAAACTAACTCAAGAAGGATAGCTAATGGATAGAACTTAGTACAATGTTTTATTAAATATTTTTAAGCTAAAAATATGATATGCACCTGCATCGATTAGTCTAACGCTAAAACTATGATATAATCACTTGTTAAAGTAAACATAAATACATATTAACTAAAGTGATTTAGCTAAGCTAAAAAAATTGTGTCTAGCATGACCCTACTGAGCTAGAAAAGATAAGCTCAAAATAAGTTTTTTTTGACTATTTCATTTTGATTATATTTGTTATGTTTTATTCTTAAAAAAAACATTTACCTTCATCATACGAAAACTATTGAAATGTGTTTGTAAAAGTATCTCGCTTTAAGTTTGGCCTTCTTAATGAAACCTTCACCAGTCAAATAGCATAAGTACTATTTGTTAGACAAAAAATTACAGTCATATTTAGTCTAAAGGAATAAAAAATATCTACACGAATGATTATGAGAAGTCGGTCAATACAAGAAAATCATGAAATAGAAACCAATTTTAGAGACAAAAAATAATTAGTTGCTATAGTGACTAAATTATATAACATTTTATGGATTAAATAAATTTTTGGTTTCTAAATTAGTTTCTATTATTGTTAAATAGTTTCTAAATTGGTATCTAATTAGCAACCAAAGTTTTTGCTACCAAATTTATAATCTAAATAATTGGTAGTTAAAACATTGGTAGCTAATTAGATACCAATTTAGAAACTATAACCATTTTTTTTTAGTTTCTAAAATATCTCTAATCTAGTTACTATTGCAAATAATTATTTTGGTCTTTACAAATTGGTTTCTATTTGATGATTTTCTTGTAGTGGATGAAGTGTGTCTAACATGAGACATAAGAAAAGTAGTATTTTAGTCTATGTAGTTCACAAATCAAATCTAATGAATATGACACATATAACGAAAGTAGTATTTTAGTAACAAACCAAATCATCTTCTTTACCAAATAATAATTTTAAAAAGTGTTTTAAGATAATTAAATCACAATTCAACATCCGTTACAATAAAAATATTAAACATTGTGAATATAAAATTAATAAAAGTATTTAAAATATTAAACGTTATTATTAGTAATATTTAAATTTAACTTTTTATAGTTATTAAAAATGTTATGAAATATAATTATAATTAACAATAATTAATAATTATTTTACTGCTAACATAAAAGTCATAATAATAATTAATGTGAATATAAACCAAATAATATTTGAATTATTTTCTTAGTATTATTAAAATTGTTATAAAATATAATTATAAATAATAATAATTAATAATTATTTTAATGCTAACTTAAAATGAAAAAATAATATTTATAATTAATGTGAATAAAAAATTAGTTTAATGTAAAATATTAAACGTTATAATTAATGATAATTAATATTTAAATTAAAAAAGTTCATAGTATTAAAAATGTTATAAAATATAACTATTAGAATAAAATTAATTAATAATTATTTTATTATTAAAAAATAGCACGGATAATTAATTTGAATATGAAATTATTTTGAATATAAAATATTAATATTAAGATAAATTTAATAACTTTTATTATAAAAAAAATATTTTAAAAACAATAATTTAATTATGATTAATTGAAAAAATGTAATTGAATATTATTATCTATTATCGCCGGTTGACCTCGGTCGGACTAGATGGTTAACTCCGCTTGATTTGTCTTCAATGAACATCTCGAGATGCTATTGCTTTGTGACAGAAGAGGGCTTTACTTGTTAATCACACTCCGACGATCATGACCGTGAGAACATTCAAACTATAAAATATGTTTTAGTACAAAGTATTTAGAAAAGAGTGTACCTTTACCCGGGGTCTTAAACCCCTTTTATAGATATTCCTTCAACAATTTTCATCAATCAGAATATTATTTCAATAACAAGAATATAATATTAACAATATAAGTCAACAACAAGAGCATTTTGTTACGTGCACCTTTATTTTCAGGTGCAATGCCACATCATTCCCAACAACTTTTATTTATATTAAAATATATGCAGACTTTAACTAATTCAATTATTCCTTCTATTGTTTTCTCTATAATTATCTTTCTCGTATACACTACCAAATATCTAGGCCGACCTCGTAACATATCATTGGGCCTATACCTGCCCAAGGCCGAGTTGAGTATAACTTGTCTAACCGAGCTTACTACACTTAAGTGCTTGGGTCGAGGACACGATAACATCCAGCTAGTACACAAGCCCCCAGCCTCGAGCCGAGCTTGACAAGGCAAATAGGCTTTCCAGTACTGGCGGCTGACATGATGTTTTCTCAGGGGTTAGTTGAGGCGCGATTACTGAAGCACCTTGTGAAAAGATGTCTCACCTTACTAAACATGGAGCGTACACGTGGCCGCCTTCTGCTAGACTTTTATGGTAATTACCTCTCCCTCATCAGAAGGAAATCTCATCCTCATATGGGTTGTCGAGGCTACTACTCTCAACCTGTTCAAGGATGCTAAACCTAAAAGCAAGTTGTAAGTAGAACACACGTTAACAACAATATAATTGATGGCAATGACCCTGGTCGCATTTTCATCAGCGAAGGTCGTCCTCAGTTCAACGTACCCTCATACTTCTATTTGATCTCCCACAAAGCCGACCAAACATCCATCGTATGGCCTCAACTGGTCAACCTTGGCTTTTTCGTTTGCTTCTTGGAGGGCTCTCATGGTCTCTATGTGATGTGAGTTGATTTTTAGATGTTTTCATTTATGGTGACACTTTTACTTAAGATTGGGATTTTAACAATTAATAGTGAGGACCTAAGGAAGATTCCACTGGACACGAACTTAACCAAGTGTTAAGTAAGTGTGAAGGTTCACTTCACAGAGGCAAAGATGAAAAACAAGATATGGTGAGAATGAGATGCAATTGCAAAATTGAAAATGGGCACAAGGTAACATCAATGGTGGTCATGGCCTCCCAAATGATGAACCATACTCATTTATGAGTGAAATCCAAGAGCAACAAAGAAGATAAACTAAGAGACAAACACATAAAATGGAATGGAGAAAATGGAAGGAAAATGGAATGAGAAAACTTATGATTGTGGGTGAGAAATTTCATGCCACTTGGAGGGTGATGTGCTCCAAGATGAGTGTGTTGGCCACCACTGGAGAGCTTCCCAATCACTCAAGATAAGACCTCAAACCTAAGAGGACATAAGCCTCACTAAGAGCTAACACAATTTGTGCAGAGTTTCTTTACTTCATTCAAATTCAACTTGTAAAATTCAATGGGTAGGCCTCCTATTTATAGGTGAAGGAGCCTTGGAACACAAGCAAGAGGGTAGGATGGGAAAAGGGAAAAATGGGAAGCCTTAGGGTTTGACTAAGTCAAACCCACACCTTAGGCTTGTCATTCTAGAAACTAGGTCAAATTACCTTCCTAAAGGGCTAGGAACAAGCTAAAATAATACCTACACCCCTATTATGCTAAAGGCACCTTCTTCTAGCCTATCTTTTCTATTTGGACCCCTAAAGTGAGCCCAAATTATTTATAACATATTCTATTCTATTGAAATTAACAATAATGAAACCCACTGATGCTCAACACCCAAAGCCTGTGCTCTGCTCCTCGTGATCCTCTAGGGCAAACTAGGTGTTGAGGTAGTGATTGGAGAATCTTGGCTTGAGACATGCTTCTAGTCTTCCTCCTTAGAGGTTGGGCCTGGTCCATAGGCGCACTCCCTCCTGGGTCCTCATCATGATCTCCGGGTGGGAGGGAATTCGTCCACGCATTTTGAAGACTGGCAAAGAAAGGAGTCAGATCATTGATATTGAAAGAATTACTACCTAAATATGTATCAGGTAAATACAACTCATATGCATTGTCATTGATCCTCTTAATGACCTGAAAAGGGCCATCACCACGAGGTAGAAGTTTGGTCTTCCTTTGAGTAGGGAAGCGATCCTTCCTCAAGTGAAGCCAAACCCAATCTCCATGTTCAAAGATTAATGCCTTACACCCCTTTTTGGCATGCTCGACATACTTGCTTACCTTCCTTTCAATTTGAGGCTTGATTTAGTGGTGCAAGTCTTTAATAAAGGAAGCTTTTTCAAAATCATCTTTGCACAACACCTCATCAAGTATGGGAATAGGAAGGAGGTCAAGGGGTGTGAGGGGATTGAAACCATACACAACCTCAAAAGGAGTGTGGGAAGTAGTAGAATTTACTACTCTATTATAAACAAACTCAATATGAGGTATCAAGTTTTCCCACACCCATGGGTTCTCGGAAATAAGGCACCTCAACATTTGACCCAAAGTCCTATTAACCACTGTTGTCTGACCATCAGTTTGGGGATGACAAGTAGTAGAAAACAAGAGTTTAGTTCCAAGTTTTCCCCAAAAGGTCCTCCAGAAGTGATTTAAGAACTTAGAATCTTTTTCTAATACAATACTTTTAGGAAGCCCATGCAATCTAACTACTTCCTTGAAAAAGAGATTTGCAATAAAACAAGCATCATCTACTTTGTGGCATGGAATGAAGTGAGCCATTCTAGAAAACCGGTCCACTACCACAAAGATAGAGTCCATACCCTTTAATGTCTTGGGAAGACCTAGAATGAAATCCATGGAAATGTCTACCCAAGGCATGTTCGGGATGGGGAAATGGGTATATAAACCATGGGGTTGTACTTTAGACTTAGCCTTCCTACATGTTATGCACTTATCACAAAAGCTTTATACGAATTTGCGCATGTGAAGCCAAAAGAAATGCTCATGCAATGTGTCTAATGTCTTAGCTACCCCAAAGTGTCCCATAAGACCACCCTCATGTGCCTCTCTAACAAGAGATTGCCTCAAAGACTCTTGGGGAGCACAAAGTATTTTCTCTTTAAAGAGAAAACCATCATGTATAAAAAAAGTCTTTTTGTCCTCCCTTTCAACACTCTTGATAGATGTGAGAGAAATTAAGGTCATCCTTATAGATTTCCTTTATGTGATCAAATCCTAAAAGTTGAGTATCCAAAACATTTAACAAGGTTTGTCTTCTTGAAAGAGCATCGACAACCACATTAGCTTTACCTTGCTTATGTTTGATCACATAAGGAAATTGCTCAATGAACTCTACCCATTTGGCACGTCTCTTGTTGAGCTTGATTTGGCCTTTCAAATACTTAAGGGACTCATGATCACTATGGATCACAAATCCCTTTGGAAAAAGGTAGTGTTGCCAATTTTACAAGGCTCTCACAAGAGCATAAAGCTTCTTGTCATAGGTAGAGTAATTGAGATGACTCCCCTTGAGTTTCTCACTAAAATAAGCTGTGGGGTGACCCTCTTGAAGGAGGACAACCCCAATGCCTATGTTGGAGGCATCACATTCTCTTTCAAATGTCTTAGTAAAGTTAGGGAGTGCTAAAATGGGTGCCTCAGTCAATTTATCTTTCAAAGTTTCAAAAGCTTTCACATGTTCTTGGCCCCATTAAACACCACATCCTTCTTTACTATGGCATTTAGAGGTGCGACAATGGTATTAAAGTCTTTAACAAACCACCTATAGAAACTAGCAAGGCCATGAAAACTTTGTACCTCACTAACATTGGTGGGTGTGGGCCAATGTCTAATTGCTGCAACCTTTTCCTCATCCACATGCACCCCTTTATAACTCACAACAAACCCTAGAAAGACTATATGGTCTATTGGAACATTTGGCTGGATTAGCATACAATCTTTCTTCCTAAGGGTTTCCAACACTTGCCTAACATGCTCCTTATGGTCCTCTAAAGACAAGTGTCCCGACTAGTCCTCGGTCATTGACTCTAGTGACTGACCTCAAACATCGCACACCGGTGCCTGATAGTGGAGGTGGGCCACGCAAGGTGGGCCCCAAACACACCTATCAAGGGATTGGTCAATCTTCGGACATCGGTACCATAAACCTCGACGTCAGAAGGAGTGATCAAACCTCGCCAACAGAGGGAGAGAATAGACATCAACGGTCTGAACGTTTGTATTGGGCCACATAAGGTGGGCCCCAGAATTATACTAAGTTATCAGTTAAAACATCATATATGAGATAAGCCTAAGTCACGAGGGATCCATGCATGTGGTGTGTATAGCGCATTCAGGTGCGACACGAGTAAGTCATCTTTGGAGGCGCTAAGGCCCATTAGGGTTAGGGTTTCCAAGGGAAGTTGCATGCATGACATGTGAATACTTAAGGCACCCGCAAAACAGATGGCGCTAGAGATTAGATGTACAGGTTGGTACCCAAGCGACCACTCTGTTAGTCGTTGCACTCCAGTTAACGGAAGTCCCATGTGCTAGATTACGCTGATATTATGTAATAGCTGCGCATGGGCATTCTCCAAGGAACCCTAGACACGGGAAAGGAAACAAAGGTAAATCCTAGTTTCAACCTATATAAAGGGTGCTAAGAACCTTAACAAGGTACACAGTTTTTAAAACTGAAACTACTTATACACTTGGTGTTTCTTTGCCCTTATACTGACTTGAGCGTCGGAGTGCAAAAGGCCGTCAAGACGCCCTTTGTCTTTGCAGGTGAGAGATTCTTTGATTAAGGAGGTACGATTCTCAGACGGAGATAGGAGGGCCAAAGGCTACCGTTCGAGTCAACCGACGAAGCGAGTCAATCGGCGAGAACATTTGGCGCCCACCGTGGGGCCCGATAAAACAAGGTCCCACTCATAATCATTTTAAAAGTTTTTACCAACGATATGAGGAGTACGAGGCAAGGATCTGTTGTAGCCGCAGGTGTTGCGCCGCCTGGAGGAGACAACGTTACCACGCAACAACTCTTGGAGACCATGCGCGCCCTCCAAGAGGCGGTGGCAGCATCTAGGGTTGAGATTGCCGCATCACGTGCGGACAATGAAGAGCTGCACATAACCAATGAGGAACTGTACAGAGATTTGCAACAAGCGGGTGAGCGCACGGTGGATGAACGTGCCCCACCCGTACCACTTAGGGCACGTCCCATGCCGTTCTCTCAGGCGATCATGGATACAGCGTTGCCAACCACATCTTTGGGCCCGAAGGTCACCTTCACAGATGTAGAGGACCCAGAGGCTCATCTCACGATGTTCCTCACCCAGATGATGCTCACAGGGGGATCTGACCCTGTGTACTACAAGCTGTTGATGAGCACGTTGGCAGGCGCGACGTTGGAGTGGTTCGTCAGATGGACACATCACTACCTTCAACCAGTTCGCGATGCTGTTCAAAGAACAATACCTTGTTAACAGGGCCCGCACTTGAATCTCTTATGATGTATTTAACATTAAGCAGTACTAGGGAGAGTCCTTAAAGGAGTTCTTGAAAAGGTTTGGGGTCCAGGTAGTAAGGTTGAAACCCACAAATAAGGCCATGATGGTGCACGCCTTCGTTAAGAGAATGCTGTCAGGACCCTTCAGTGAATCACTCCTAAGATTCTACCCAAAGACGTTCAACGATATCAGACGTTGGGCTTTGGCGCACATCGTTGCGGACGATCAAGTCACAGAGAAACGTGGTCTCGTCGGTCCTGTCCGACCTCGAGCAGTAGGTTGACCTCAGCCCATGAGGTGCACGAGGTGAACATAGAGAAGAAGGGCGCGGGGAAACCCTACGAACAGTCCCAGGCGAGGACGCGCACGCGAAGGGACCCGCCCACGAAACATAATTTTCGTGTAGAGCTCAAGGAGCTGATCGTTATTCCTAACATAGCGACAAGATTGAAGATACCCCTCAGACAGAAAGAAAGATGGGCCCAACAAGAACGCTTGGTGTGAATTCCACCAAGCATATGACCACGCCATACACAATTGCTTAGCCCTGCGCACCAACTGGATGAGCTCGTGAAAAGCCGCTTCTTGAAGGACTACCTCCAAGAGCCGCAGTGGTAACCACAGGGGCAGATCAGGGGCATGAAGTGCCCATTTATGGTGAGATCAACACCATCTCTGGACGATTTTCTGGAGGGGGATGCATTGCCTCCCAGCGGAAGAAGTACGCACGAAAGGTAATGGCAGTTGAGGTACAAGAGACAGATCAAACTCTCGATGTCGACCTCGTCTTCACCAAGGCCGAAGACCAGGATGTCATACCACATGACAATGACCAGGTGGTAATTTCGGTAGTTACAACAGGGAGAAGGGTGCATCGCGTCCTCATAGACCCAGGAAGTTCAACTGATGTGATGTTCTGGCCGACCTTCAACAAGTTGCAGCTGTCTCCAGACCAGTTGAGACCTTATACCGATTGCTTGTACGGTTTCGCTAGAGACCAGGTGGAGGTACGTAGGCATATAGAGCTGAGGACGACCTTCACAGATGGCACAACTTTATGCACTGCCACATCAGGTATCTTGTTGTTAACGCCCCATCAGCCTACCATATGTTGTTAAGTAGACCTGCTTTGAATAGTATTGGAGCGATTGCCTCTATGAGGCATATGAAGATGAAGCTACCTTCCCTCGAGGGTATGGTGATCACCACCAAGTCTGATCAAAAAGAGGCTAAGAAGTGTTACGAAAATAGCCTCAAGACGAAGAGAGGGGTGTTCGCTGTTACCACTCAGCCTCCAAGGGAAGAAGGGGTCACCTGCGCACAGATCGCTCAGGAGAGACGGCCCGAACCCGCCAGAGACATGCTAGGGCGAGAGATAGGTGGGAAGGTGTTGAAACTTGGCAAATCTTTGGGCCAAGAGACACGGGATCAGATTGTCGAGGTCATAGCACAACACCTTGATGCTTTTGCGTGGTCTGCCTCTGACATGCCTGGCATAGATCCTGACTTCCTGTGTCATCGTCTCACCATGGACCCCCAGGTCTGACCTATTCGCCAAAGAAACCGAAAGTTCAATGAGGAGAGGCGTCATGTCATTCGCGAAGAGAGAGAAACTGCTGAAGGTTGGCCACATTAGGGAGATACAATACCCTGAATGGCTGGCTTATGTGGTGCTAGTGAAGAAGGCCAGCGGGAAATGGAGGATGTGCATTGACTTCACAGACCTCAACAAGGCATGTCCGAAGGACTCCTACCCGCTGCCCAGTATCGATGCTTTGGTAGACAGTGCGTCTGGCTGCAGACTGCTCAGCTTCTTGGATGCCTTTTCTGGTTACAACCAGATCATGATGCACCCCAAGGACGAGTGCAAGACAGCGTTCATGACAGAGTTGTCTTGTTATTGTTATAAGGTGATGCCCTTTGGGCTTAAAAATGTAGGGGTTACATACCAAAGGCTGATGGACAGAGTGTTAACGCCCATGCTAGGATGGAATGTCCAAGCGTATGTAGATGACATGGTGGTCACCTCCCAACAGAGGGAGCAACACGTAGCAGACCTGGAGGACCTATTCACCACAATAGATAAGTACAGGCTAAAGCTGAACCCGAAGAAATGTGTGTTCGGGGTGGAGGCAAGCAAGTTCTTGGGGTTCCTACTCACTGAACGTGGGATAGAGGCAATTCCTGAGAAGTGCGCTGCGATAATAGCAATGAGGAGCCCGATCTCAGTTAAGGAGGTACAACAATTGACAGGGCACATGGCCGCTCTGTCCAGATTCGTATCAGTAGGAGGAGATAAGGGGCATCCTTACTTCCAGTGCTTGAAGAGAAACATCAGGTTCATATGGACTAGAGAGTGCGAAGAGGAGTTCTTAAAATTGAAGGAGTACTTGGGCAGTCCACCAGTGTTGTGCAAGCCAGAACTAGGCACTCCCCTCCGCCTATACTTCGTAGTTACAGAGAAGCCGATTAGTTCGGTTCTGCTATAAGAGCAGGACCAGATGCAGAAGCTGATCTACTTTGTTAGCAAAGTGCTGCAGGGGCCAGAGGTGAGATACCAGGCCTTAGAGAAAGCAGCCATGACAGTAGTGTTCTCAGCGCGAAGACTTCGCCACTACTTCCAGAGCTTTACCGTGATAGTGATGACAGACCTTCTAATTCACAAGGTCTTACAGAAGCTAGATGTGGCAGGAAGGATGGTGCGATGGACGGTAGAGCTATCAGAGTTCGATGTGCAGTATGAACCTAGTGGCCCCATTAAAGGCTAGGTTTACACTGACTTTGTAGTAGAGCTCTCCTCGACAGCCATACACCAAGAAGGAGTAGGTTTCAGATGGGTAGTCTCTATAGATGGTTCCTCCAACCAACAAGGTAGTGGGGCTGGTGTCATCTTGGAAGGACTAGATGGGTTGCTAATTGAGCAAGCCCTACGGTTCGCTTTCAAGGCCAATAACAACCAGACAGAGTATGAGGCCCTGATCGCCGAAATGCTGCTGGCTAAGGAGATGGGAACGAAAGGTTTGCTGGCGAAGAGTGACTCCTTGTTAGTCACAAGTCAGGTCACGGGGGAGGACCAAGCTAAGGACCCTCAAATGGCCGCATACCTAGAGTACGTCCTGGTTCTAAAGGAAACGTTTTAGGTGTTTGAGTTAGTCCACGTTCCCAGAGAATAAAATGCCCTAACAGACTTGCTTGCAAAGCTCGCTAGTTCGGGTAAGGGGGGCAGGCAGAGGATAGTAATTCAGGAGACCTTGAGGACACCTCGAACTACCGCAAACAATATGGCAGAAGTCCAGAAGATCAGCACATCGGAGGGAGTGAGGAGGAGTCATCGGTCGTTAACGCATGAGACGTTGGAAACGCCCACAATAAGCGTGTACCCGGTTGCTGGGGAGATGTTGTCGCAGGTTTACCAAGTTGAAACAGGAGAAACTTGGATGACACCCTACCAACGCTATTTGGCTGATGGGATACTTCTGCTAGAGCCCACAGAGGCTAGAAAAATAAAGGAAAATTCGAGCAAGTAGACCTTCATCGATGGAAAGTTATTCAGGCATGGGTTCACCCACCCTATCCTGGTGTGTGTAAGTGTAGAGCAGTGCACGCGCATTATGGCAGAACTGCATGAGGGAATATGCCGTAGCCACATCGGCGAAGGCCATTCGCGCGGGATATTATTGGCCAACCATGAGGGAAGATTGCAAGAGGTATGCACAGCGGTGCAAACAGTGCCAACAACATACCGACTGACATAAGGTGCCTCCAGAAGAGCTTAGGTCGATCTACAGCCCATGGCCATTTCATACGTGGGGGATCGACATTCTGGGGCCCTTCCCTTTGGTAGTGCGGAAGATGAAGTACCTCGTGGTTGCCATAGAGTACTTCACAAAGTGGATAGAGGTTGAGCCAGTAGGGCAGATCACAACCCATAAGATCCAACACTTTGTGTGGAAGAATATAGTGTGCCGCTTTGGAATCCCAAAGAGGTTGGTTTCTGATAATGGTACCTAGTTTGCAAGCCAACAATTGGGCAAGTTATGTACAGAGCTGGGAGTAAAGCAAGTGTTCACATCAGTTGAACACCCCCAGACGAACGGGCAGGTCGAGTCTGCCAACCGAGTTCTGCTCAGAGGTCTGAAGAGAAGGCTAGACAAAGCCAAAGGGACCTGGAAAGAAGAAGTTCCTAGAATTGTGTGGGCTTACCACACTACTCCCCAGTCCACAACCAGAGAAACACCCTTTAACTTGGTGTACGATTCAGACACAATGATTCCAGTAGAAATCCAGGAGAACTCACCACGTTTCCAGAACTTCGTGGTCGAAGAGTCCAATGAAGAGAGAAAGGTGAACCTGGACCTGCTGGACAAAGTAAGGGAGGAAGCGAGGATTAAGGCTGAAGCCTTGAAGAGGAGGGTGAAGTACAAGTACAACTCCAAGCTGAGACCTCGGCAGTTCCAGGTCGCCGACTTGGTGATGCGAAAGGCCCACCCGTACTAGCTAGAAAACAAGTTGCCCCCCAAATGGACTGGTCCTTTCAGAGTGACAGAGGCCCTTGGGAATTACAGGCTCGAGACGTTAGAAGGTGGTGCGGTCCCTCGTACTTGGAACGCGACCAACCTTAAGTTTAGTTTAGTTAAGATGTTTTGCATTGTACACGATTTAGTGGGACACTCTTTTTCCCTTATAAGGGTTTTTTTAACGAGGTCACTGAATAAAATTTCAGTTATTTAGTTAAGAAATATGTGTACAATGCAGTTAATGAACCTTTCCCTTAAAGTGATACACCAAGAGCGAAGGTAGTATGGTTCCCCAGTGAGCCCCCTCTTGAGTGAGTTCACCATGGCGAAGAATAGTATGGTTCGCCAGTTAATGAACCTCTCCCTTGAAGTGATACACCAAGAGCGGAGGTAGTATGGTTCCCCAGTGAGCCCCCTCTTGAGTGAGTTCACCAAGGCGAAGAATAGTATGGTTCGCCAGTTAATGAACCTCTTCCTCGAAGTGATACACCAAGATCAGAGGTAGTGTGGTTCCCCAGTAAGCCCCCTCTTATGTGAGTTCACCAAGGCGAAGAATAGTATGGTTCGCCAGTTGAAACCTGTTCCTTGACTTTTTTACAGCAAGGTTGCGGTTAGTTATTTAAACTTGTCCCTTGACTTTTTACAGCAAGGTAGCGGGTCAGACATTAAAAACCTATCCCTTGACTTTTTATAGCGAGGTTGCGGTCAGTGATTAAGATATGTCCCTTGACTTTTTATAGCAAGGTTGCGGTCAGTGATTCGGACCCGTCCCTTCACTTCATATAGCAAGGTAGCGGTCAGTTATTAAGAACCTGTCCCTTGACTTCGTACAACAAGGACGAGGTCAGACAAGAACCGTTCACTTGGGTTAGAAACACCAAGGTTGGGAATAGTATGGTTCCTTAGTGAGCCTCCCTATTGCGTGGGAACGCCAAGGTCGGACAATATGGTTTGATAGTTACATCCTCTCCTACCCCATGGGCAAGGACAAGGTCAGTTACGGACCATTCACCTGGGTTAGAAATGCCAAGGCTAGGAATAGTATGGTTCCTGAGTGAGCCTCCCTCTTATGCGGGAACGCCAGGGTCGAAAAGTATGGTTCACCAGTTAAATTCACCCTTACCCTCGTAACGTAGGGTCGAGATAGGAAGGATACACTTCTCCCTTGTTTGTAAGTCAAGGTCGAGAGCGGTGTGGTTCACCAGTGTTACCAGCAGGGCATTCTCGTTGACCTGAAGAGGGTAGGGATGAGATCGACAGGGAGACCTTTCCCGTATCTTGCAAGAGGAAAATCAAAGCAGCATGAGGAGTTTTCCTTATCCTCGTAGGACAAATATTAGGCTGAGGGTTTACGCAGGTATCACCAGGGCATTGAAGACAATAAGGGTCAAGAGAAGCCAAAGTAAGTGAGTGAAGCGCGCTACCTAAGAGGTAAATCTATGTCGAAGACGTTGTTAGTCAAAGTTAATACGAGATAAACCTATGCCGAAGACGCTGTTAGTCGAAGTTAATACAAAGAAAAGCAACTCAGGCAAAGAGATTAAAGAAAGAGCAGATGCTCATAAATATATATACACATACAAGGTACGAGTCGTCAAGAAGATTAAAATTTCAAAGAAGGCTACTCTCTGGGTACGAGTTGCCCATCAACAACCCACTTCGACTCTGCGAAAGGGGAAAGATCCACCTCAGGATGCACGCAGGCAAATTGAGCCATGGCATCTTGGAACCCCTTGCCATAAGCATCGGCAGTGTTATTGTTGAGTTCCTTTTCTGTCTTCTTGAAGAGCTCGACCTTCTCATCCAGCTCCCCCTCCACCTGCCCCAACTGAACTTCGCGTTGGGTGGCCCTCTCCTCCAGCTTGGCCATTTGGGCCTGCATCCCCTTGATCTTCTCCTCCAGTTTGACCACCTTATTGCGGATGTTAGAATTATAGGGTTAAAACAAGAAGGGGGTGAATTGTTTTTGAAAGATTTTCGCAAGTATTGAAGGTAGAGTGAAAGGCTATAAAGAATTAATCAATGGAAAAACTGTTTTACACTTGATGCATATATTCAACCTATTGTTTTTATTTGCAATTTTATCAAAACAGATTTAAAGCAATTTAAAGAGTGTAAGATAGAGAGATTCACACAGAATGCTTATACTGGTTCACTCAACACCTAAGCTACATCCAGTCCTTAGAAACCACTGAGAATTCACTATGTAATCAATCACAGATTACAAATTACACAACCACAAAGAGGTGACTTTGAATCCCACAAAGCCCACTCACCCTCTTTATAACACCACACACCCCAAGCCAGAATCCCACTGACTTTACAGGATTTCACACTCCAAGAATGTTGATCTTGATCCCCTCAAGAACACACAACACTTCTTGGAAACACCAGTACAAAAATACAATTATTGATAAGGAAGGGAATAGAAAACACCTGGGTAAATCACAAGATCAAAGATCAGAATACAAGACCCAATCCTATTCAACACACTTGAGATGATCCAAAGCTCTTTTCAAAACTGTTTTTGATTGATCTCTTTCTTAGTTGTTACATAGGAGCTTAAAAAACACCTTTTTATCTTTCAATCAAATGGTTAAAATAGTTTACAACAAAAACCCAAAAGCAGTTGGAATCATTCAAAACAGAAAAACCACCTAACAACATTTTGTTAAGGTTTTCAACAAAATAATCAGTTGATTTTTCGAAATAACCGATTGAATGTTTTTTGACAACATTCAAAATCACTAAGTGTCAAATAACTTGTTGTTTCGAAATTTTAACCTGTTAAAATTTGTTTGACAGCAAAGACAAAGACAAAGCTTTTTCGAATCAGTTTGAAATCTACTAAGTGTCAAACAACTTGTTAAAACGAAATTTCAACCTGTTGAAATTTGTTTGATAGCAAAGGCAAAGACAAAGCTTAAAATCCACTGAGTGTCAAACAACCTTTTTAAACAAAATTTCAATCTGTTGAAATTTCACTTCCGTTTAGAATATCCATCTTTTCAAAATGTTAAAGATTCAATTGAGCTTGGATCAACTTAAGGAGTGAATTAACAAGTTTCAAACAACTAGACACACACACACACAACAACAACAAGGTCTTCAAGCTTTCCACTAGGATTTAGAGACATCAAAACATCTTGTTCAACAACAGAGAGGAAAGATCTTCGATTCCAATTGGAGGGCTTCCTGGGACTTCTCGAAGATAAGCCTCTTGACCTCTTTCTCAAATTGACGAAGACTCGCCAGCTCCTGGTACATGGCCGTTTCGCGGTTGGAGAAGGCCTTGGCTTGGAGGGCTAGCTCTTCCCTCAGCTTTGCCGTCTCAGCCCGCGAGTCTTGTGCGTCTTGCACCTTACTCAGAGCAAGGTTGAACACAATGAGGAAATCCTCGAGGCCTTGAGCCGCGCGGTCTTGGAGGAGGTTCCCGCCAAGGCTCTCCACCACCTTCGCGTCTGAGGGCTTGTTGGATGATGGTGGGAAGCTCAACAACAAAAGGAGCCTGACGATCTTGATAAGTGCCTAATTTCAGTAATATTTCATATTAAAATATAGGCACTTATTAGGATTTATTGCTAATTTACATATAAAATAATCCTTAATTTATGAATTTATACATTTTTACATTTTTTATGAGCTTTATTTGAATAAGAGCATTTTATTCCCAAATTTGGTGTTAATTGCAGATTTCTAGGGCGGATTGAAGAGTTGGAGTAAAAGAGAATAAATTGAGCTAAAAAGAGAAAGCTGGAAGGTCCCATAATGCAAAGAAAGATTGGGCCTTTTTTATGTTTTATCACTTAGCCCATTAGCGCGACACATGAAGCAACCTAACCCTAGAAAATTAGGATAAATAGGGGGGGCTAGAGGCTCAACCCTAGTGTGCCAGTTTGAAAGGAAAACACCATAGAGTGAATTGTAACCCAATTGGGAGAATGGAAGGTGATAGAAGTAAGCGTGGTTAATTCTACCCTTTGGGATTGGGAGTAATCTACTCAAGCTATTATGTATTGAGGTTATATCTTATATCTAAATATTCAGCTATTGGTTGATAATTGGTATTGTTGTTTTACTTTTAACTTTCCGTGACAAATTGAGAATCTTAAATATGACCGAGAGGTATTTTTAGGGTTCGGACATAAACATCAATACTTAACATATTTGAGTGCTAGAGATAGACTTGAAATGTTAATTGTCATTAACGTCTGATTGTGATTTCTAAGTTGTTTTTATAAGTATGTGAGAGATCAATATTTAGGAAACATTCTTAAGAATTTTATATGCGAGAGATCGATATAAATGAATTTTCTACGGGCATCAATTTCAATCAAAGAACTTAATATTGACATGCTAATCAAAATACATGAGAGTGAGAGAGATGAAACCTAATCCCTATTTTTCC
>Ga0123342_1002273_pt1 | contig 31953 bp, 19 predicted proteins | sample Turbeawhitnodule_FD_89960 | JGI IMG/M metagenome (GOLD analysis project Ga0123342, IMG submission 89960) | Root nodule microbial communities of legume samples collected from Mexico - Turtle bean Mexico white nodule | ecosystem: Host-associated > Plants > Roots > Nodule | place: Mexico: Nepantla... | reverse complement strand
GAGATTTTAATGTTTAGAATATATTTTTAATCAAAACATAGTATTTTCAGGAAAGAAAATACCGTGTTAAGATTGTTTAGGATGTGCATTGACTAGGGATTCGTCTAGAAGGAGATATCCTGATTCTCCTGAGATAATGAAATCATATAGATGAAGTTATTCAGGTGGTAAGAGTCGAAGGAAGTTCATATGAATGGGTAAGTTGTTTGAAAGATAACTAACTTGACCTGTTATATGAGTTAACCCTGTCATACTAGGAGAGATATGATATTGAGATTCTTTATGTGCATAACTGTGTGGATTTCACAGTGAGATAGTATGACAGGTGCAGATCTCTGAGTCTAAGTCAACGCACGAGTCTTCCGGAAGTAGAGTCAAGAGCTTACCCTGTTATTTGTTTGTGTTTGTTTCTTTATCTGTGATGATCGTGTTTTACACGGGAGCAGATGAGATTGCAGGTAATAGAGGTCTTTAGTGAGCCGCTAGAGAATGAGAAGTTTTATTTGAATGCTTTGTTTTGTTGTTAAAACTTTTGATGTATATATTAAATCCCTATGAAGAGGGATATTTCTTTTGAGATACACATGAGAAAGTAGTATATATATTATTCGTAATTAGATATTGCTTGTTTTACTTTTATTTCATTATATATGGGTAAAATTTAGGATGTTACAAGTAAAGTCTTGGTAGCTAATTAGATACTAATTTAGAAACTAAATTATAATTTTTTATTAATAATAGAAACTACTTTAGATACAAAGAAAAATAGTCTCTAAAATAGGATTTAATTTAGTCAATATAATGACTAATTATTTTTTGTCTTTAAAATTGATTTATATTTAATGATTTTCTTGTAGTAATTTACAATCTTATATTTATAGAAATAACCGTTATAAACTAACATCCGTAAATCACTCTTAAACTAGTGGAACATTCACACGAACAATGTTTCCCGGCTAAGCTAGAAAAATCAAGTAGGGAGACTCTCTAATAACAGACAAAAGAACACTATAAAAAATCATTAAATAGAGATTAATTTCAAAGATCACAAATAATTAGTTACTATATCAACTAAATTAGATACTATTTTAGACACTAAAAATTTTATTGGTATCTAAAGTAGTTATTATTATTAATAAATAATTTCTAAATTGGTATCTAATTAGCTACCAACTTAGTGATTTTTTTAATCTCTAAAATAGTATATAATCTAGTTAATATAATGACTAATTATTTTTTATCTTTAAAATTAGTCTCTATTTGATGATTTTCTTATAGTGAAAGTTATACTCTAATGTAGAGTACACGATCTAATATTATCAGATGCTCTAAAGATAAACGTTAGGGCTAAGACAAATTAACCTCCCAAGATAGACGATCTTAAACCATAAGAAAATCTTTAAAATATCAAACGGTCTATAACATCAAATGGTCTGGAAACCTTAACAAGATATTTACTATGCCAATCTTCACAAATATCCACTTTGGTTCAATACAAAATCTTCAAAGCGAGAATCACTTCCTACCATCTTTTCATTTGAAAATCCATTTACAATTGACTAACCTAAGAACCATCAGGTCTACATATAAGATTCCAGGTATTTTAGATAAAGTGACTTCATCTTCTCATTCATGACATCTAGTAAGTAACCTTACTTGTAAATGAAGAGGATAGGTTATAAGTATGGGTGACAAATTGGGTCAGGCCTGCTAGGCCAACCCGCCAACCTGTCTTCATTTAGACATGATAAGTTAAAATTTTGAACTCTCAAATCTGTAAGGACCGAGAAAATAGTCTTAGAGTAGAAGTGATACAATTAAAATGACACATGAATATTTTATTATTAAAGTTGAAAGAGTATATAAATAGAAATTCAGTTTTTCAGGTTTCATTTTATAAGAATCATCATCTCTGTAAAAGCTCATTTTTCCTTTCCTTTGCCTTCTCTTTAATAAGATTATGATCTCCTCACTCATCAATTTGACGATCGGAGTCCGCCATCAGACTCCTGGCAATTAATACTACAAGACTGCTTGATCAAAATATTTAATAGAGTAAGTTCATTTTTGCTATTCTCTTTGAGTCAAATTTTGAACTTGTTAGGTTTGTCTCTGCATAGGCTTTGCATGTGACTCTTTTAATCTCGGTTAGCTTAGGTCCTAGTGGTATAGTTAGATTTTTGACCAAGACTTTGTGGTGTAGGTTAAACTACCCTTGAGCTTTTGGTAGGTTTGGAGCTCATAGTGAGCATCTGCTCAAGTTCATGTAAGGGAACCTAGTTTTAATTTTCAATAGAACCCTAGGCTAAAAGATTTGGGTGTGGGGATGACATGGTCACCAGTTCCAAATTTTGTTTGCAGGATAGATTGTTTATGAGTAATGCAAAATATTGTGTGAAATAAAATGTGAATATGTTGATTTTGATATGGATGATTTATGGTAGATGCTTTTGCTTAAATTGAAAAATTGGTTGATTTGTATAGTTGATATAGTGTAAATTACTTTTAAAGTGAAATGAGTTATTGAAATTGTTTTTATTTGACTATGAATGATGAAATTAAGCATAATTATGCAGATAAATAATTTATCTGCATATCCTGCTCAAACGAACTATTTCTTGCTCCATCGAGAATAGAATGGAAAGATGTGGTGCTCTTGGGTCCATTATCGCCCAAGCGAGAAGAAATCTCGCTCAAGCAAGATATGGAATGAAATTTTGGGTGCTCTCAATCTTGTTCAAGCAAGACAATTTTCGCTCAAGCGAGCAAATTTTCGTTCTAGCCAAACTCTTTGAAAAAAAACAAACTTAAAATTGTATTTCTGCTTTTAAAAACCTAGTTTATTATTGCTTATTGTTTTTAAGTGAAAAATATAAATTTTATTTAAAAATATGATTAAAGGAACTTAGTTAAGTGTTTAATTGAATTTTGAGATATATTTGGATTGTTTAGAAAGTTTAAAATATGACGTGATTGAATGGTGTATTGATGTGTTAAATGAAGTATGCAATGAGGTGAAAGTGTGATCAAGACATAGTATTTTCAGGAAAGAAAATACCATGTTGAGATTGTTATTAATGTGTATTGATTTGTGTGTTTCCTGTGAATGAGATGACCCTAACTCTACTGATATAATGGAATCACATAGATGAAGTTATTCAGTTGGTGAGAGTCGAAGGAGGTTCATTTGGCTAAGTCTGAGATTTGAAAGAACTGATTGGAGCAGATCAAAGGGATTCCTCCTGTCATATGAGATGATGAGATATTTAGATAATTATGTGCACAACTGTGTGGATTTCATAACGAGTAGTATGACAGGTGCAAGTCTCTAGATGCTAATTTCAATACACGAGTCTTCTAGAAGTAAGGTCAAGTGTCTATGTGTTGTGAGTCAGTAGAAGTCTGGCCTGAGAAAGATGAATTATGATTTATGATAGACACTTGATGGTTTTATGAAAATTTATGAGAATTGATGACTTTGTGTTGATGTTTAAAGTTATAATTATATGAGAAGTTTTAAGAAATAACTAGTTCACCCTTTTTTTTTGTGGTTGTTTTTTTTAATCTATGATGATCACGTATTTACACGGGAACATATTACATGTGATAAAACTCCTTAGTGAGAAGCTGGATGATGAAAATGATTATTTTCTTTTGAATATTTGTTTTCATTTTATGTAAATATTTAAAGTCCTATGAAAAGGGATATATTTTGAAACACTATATGAAAGAGTTGTAAACATATTTGCATTATGTTTGTATATATATTTTGATATTTTATGCATATTATGGTTATTAGATATGAGAAAAATACAGGGATGTTACAAATTCACCCTTCTTTATTTATGGTACTTTTGAAGATGAATGTCATGCTTTTATAATCAAAATTGGTGGTTAACAATATTTTATATAAAATCTTATTTACATTGTTTTTTTTATATAATTTGATTAATTGAGTATTGTTGATATTTACTTTGTTTTATTTGGCATTAAACCTTATTTGATTATAATATTAATGTTTTCTTATATTTTTAATGTATAAAAAGTGATATAAATGACTATAACTAAATAAATAGGTTCAAAACAAACAAAATACTTTAAAAAAAGATTTTTTTTAAAATGGAAATATGATAGACATCCCGTCAACTCACTAGCCATTTTGTGATGAAACAAGTTACCAATTTCAGCCTGTATAACCTAGATGGGACAGCCCCGTCCGCCCCACCAATTAGTAGTCGGTTAGACCAAAATGAACCGGGCTGACTTGTCTTGTCACCTCTAACTAGAAGGTTCTTCTAATATCGCATTGGCAGCTACTATTCTGGTTCAAAGTTTAAAGGACTTCAAATCAAAACATTCAAGTTAAGTTCCATTCTACACAGTGAAAGATGTATTTTATAAGTCTTAGTTGGTTGTCTGTTATCCTCTTAATTTTAACTAATATTATCTAATCTTTAAAGTTTGTATCTTTCTCAATTGATTTTAAGTACCACTAGTACCCTTTATTCTTGGCTAAGATTTTTGGGTAGTTTTAATGAATCTCTCTATTACTGGTTAATAGGCCCTATAAACGACTTTTGATAATTTACATTCCTTTTTAATGGGAGACCTAACTAGCTACTGGTACACAATCCCAACCTCAAGTCGAGTAGGCAAAGAGATTTTTCCAGCAAAAAATGATGTAAGTTGTGCCTAATCGGTTTATGGTCGTGCATGAAACATTAGATCGCTGAATATGACATAAGTTGCTTAATCGGTTTATGGTCGTGCTAGTTTGATCTCAACGTTTTATCGATGGCCCATGTTTCAAATTACCATACAAGTTAAGACTCAACAATTGCCTAATTTAAGAAAAACGAACTTACTTGTGTGACACATGGTTAGACTTCAAGCAAATGTTAATAAAGTTAGGTTGGTATTCTTGATAATGTTAGGTTTTGTAGATATCAAGTACAATGAAATTGTTCAAAGTGTTCATTCATATCAAAATGGTTTACAGAGCTGACCCCGATGCAGTTGTGACATAAATTCCAAACATCAATCACAATTGGACAAGATATCAGTAAGTGGGAAGTTGTTTCCTCCTCGCTTCCACATAAAACACACAAAGAATCCACAACGTGAATCGACCTTGTAACCAGATTTTGTTTTATAACTATCCTGTCTTGTAATGCCCTCCAAGCAAAGCCTTGTGCTGAGGGTGGAATAAAATAACCCCATAGGACTATGAACATATAATTAAAAGCACATGTGGTAGAACTCGAAAGGATTTCATATGCAGATTTGACAGAATACTTACAGTTTTGCGAGTCTTTCCATAACCAATTGTCGTCCCAGCCTGATTTCAAGGTTTGACCTTCCAGAATAGACATGAATTCATCAACTTGGTCCTTCTTGTTGATCAAGAGTGATCAAGTTCTTTGAAGAATCCAAATCCAAAGTGTTTGATGAAAGACTGTAGTTGTTGTTGTGTTTGGGAGGGATCTGGGTGGATTAGAATGTGATCCACTCCTTTGTTGAATCTAAAACTGATGTGAATTAAAACCTTTTTGAAATCAAGTGTTTTTCCAACTAAGTGAAAAATAACTTGTTGTTTGTCGAATCAACCGGTTGTTTTACTCTTAGGAGTTTTGAAAAGGTTGAAAATTGTTTTAGTTTGGTTGACTTAACTGTCAAACCAAACAATCGGTTGTTTCATGGTTTCAACCGAGTGTTTCTTTAAAAATCCTAACAGAATTCAGTTTTGGTTGTTGAATTTGCTTTAAATGTTTTTCAACTGAATACGCGCCTTCATTAATTGCTTTGACCAATCTTTAGAAAATATAAATGGTTTGTTTATGTTTTCAAACAAGAAAAAGAAACAGATTTGAGTTTTTTAGTTGTGACAAAATTGATTCTAAGATTTGAACATTCACATCAAGCTTTGGGTTTTCAAAGAGAGTGGAATAAGATTGCAATTGTATTGATTTCATTTTGTACTGTGAATAAGTGTAATCCCTTCTCAACCTTCTGAATTTCTAGTGTTGTGTTACCAAGGAGTGTTGTGTGTTCTTGAGGTGGTCAAGATCAATACTCTTGGTGTGATTTACCAAAAGGAGTGTGTTTCTTGAAGGGTTCAAGGTCACTACTTTGGTGGTTTGTGTGTTGTAATCTGGTTTGATTACTTAGTGGATTACCTAGTGGTTTTCTGGGAACTGGATGTAGCTCTTAGCTTAAGAGTGAACCAGTATAATCTGTTGGTGTAAGATGATGCATATTGCGGAATTGAAACTCATGAAAGGAAACAAATGTAATGGAGGAAACCGAAATGGAAAAAAGGAAACAAAAAGAAGAACATAATTATAAAAGAAACAAAGGCGTAATGGAACAATGGAAAAAGAGATGAAGGAAAGAAAGCTTATGGTGATGGACAAGAGAAGGACACGCCACTTGGAATGTGGATTCTCCAAGATAAGTGTGGAGGGTCGCCACTTAAAGAGCTCTTAACTCTCACAAGATAAAACCTAAGCTAAGAGAACACAAGCCTCACACAATTTGTGTAGAGTTTTTCTTCTATATCAAAATTCAACATGCCAATACATGGAGTAAGACACCCTATTTATAGGAATGGGTGTCTTGGAAAACAAGATGAAGCAAGGGCAGAAAAGGAAAAGAGGGAGGGGTCGCCTCTAGGGTTGACAAAGTCAACGCTGCACCCTAAAGCTCTTTCTTCTAGAAGTTAGCTCACTTTCTACCCTAAAAGGCTAGGTACAACCTAAAATGATAAGCACACCCCTCTATTATGCTAAAAGAATCCTGTCCTACTGAGATTAAAAATAAAGACACCAGCTGATGCTCAGATCCCATGGCCTGGGCTCTACTCCTGGTGATCCTCTAGTAAGGCTAGGTGCTGAGGAATTGGCTAGAGGTGGATCCTGACCTAGCCTTGTATCATGAGTCATGCTCTGAGTCATCCTTCTTGAAGGCTGGGCTTGGTCAGTGGGTGCGCCTTCTCTCAGGTCCTCATCAATTTGCATATACTATCCCATTTAATCTAAACAATTTTCCTACCCTCAGAATCCCAACCTCACAAAAATTTGCGATGAAGCTTTGTAATCCTTTTGCAAATAGAGGATGAGACTTTGAAGAACAAAAGATAATACAAAGGAATAACATTCAACACATAACAAATCAAGCAGACACGACTCGCAAAAGATAGATTTTTACCTTTTCAGGTTGACAACCTCTTCTTCACCCTTGTAATCATCAGGTCCTAAAAGTCAGCTTTAGAAGGGTTTCTCCCAATAGGCAATCCAAGATAAACAAACGGTAAATTCATAATGTTGTAGTGAAGAACCTCAGAGAACATTTCTAACATATATGTATCCACTCCAATGGCCCAAATTTTACTCTTAGGCACTGTTTGGATTTGGGGATGTATTGCTCATGCAGACAGATGTGAGAGTGCATCCCCTTGTTTGCATCTAGAGTTGAATGAGGGAGGAGGAGTGCAGAAAGAGGGAGATGAATGTTTTTGAGTGCTTTGCATAATTGAAGAGAAACAACAATAAAAAAAGAAAAAGCCACATAAGCATTCATAAATTTACATTTTTACCCTTCATATATAATAAAAAATAATTTAAATTACTTAATTTTTTTGATTTTATTCCACGTAAACTGTAAATATCCAAAAATATTTAATATGTTCATAATAAAAATAAAAATATTAAATATATTTTTAATAAAAAATACTTATATATCTTAAAATATAAATATATTTATAATAAAAAAATATTAGTATAATAACAAAAATAATTATCATTTATTTCTTATTTTTTTAATACTCAAGGGTAAATTTGTAATCTTACAATTTACAAAATTAAAAATAATTTAAAATATTCTTACAACCATTGAATCACTCACATATTTCAATAAACTTTGTTCACACATCAACTCTAACATACCCCAATGCAAACACCCTCAATTTTCTTCACACTTTCTTCTCAAATCTTTACATTTCCACTCTCCCACACCCTCAACTTTTCACTCCTTAATCCAAACAAAGCATTAAAGAAGTTAATTTTGAGCCTGGAGAAATTTTCAAAATTCGAATCCAATGACACATGATCAGCGTGTCATCTACAAACTGAAGAAGTTTCACCTCCATTTTTTTGGCCCCGACTTTCAAACAAGAGACCTTGGCAAACTATAAGAAATAAAAATGGTGCAATTGGGTCCCCTTGTCTAAGACCTCTAATCAGTTTGAATTACGTAGTTGGGATTCCATTAACTAAGATAGAGATAGTAGAAGATTCCAAGCACTCTTTGATCCAATGCACCCATTTTTCGAAAAATCCCATCCTAGTCATCATGTAATACATGAAATTCCAAGTAATAGAGTCATATGCTTTTTCGAAGTCAATCTTCATAATTACCCCACTCTTCTTTTTCCTTTTCAATTCACAACCTCGTTGGCAACTAGAACACTGTCTAACAAACCTCTTTGGGATAAAAAAAAGTTTACTGTGAGGAGTCAATCACATTCTAAAGCATTTTCTTGATTCTGATAGACAAAATCTTAAAAATAACCTTGTAGATGCTTTCAACCAAAGAAATAGGTCTATACTCATCCAGAGATTGAGGGTTTGAAGATTTTGGAATGAGAGAGATGAAAGAAGCATTACAAGACTAATGTGAGAATGATGATACCAAAACTAATGCTCATTTGCAAGACTAATGTTCTCAACGAAAATGATGATACCAAAACTGAACAATGTGAGAAGTAAAACACTTTTGTCATTGTCCGCTTCCTTGGCCTTACCCTATCTTTGCTTTGAAACAAAAAAGGGTTTTTTAAAGGGGAATTTGCTGAATTATAAATGTCAACCCTTTCTCTCTCCCTCTTTTTTTTGCTTCTTTTTACTGCTTGCAGTGGTGGTGGTGTTCGATATGCCAAGACCCTTTGATCAAAATCATCAGAGAAGGATTTAGAAGAGGGTTTATGGTTTATGGAATTTCTAACCCTTTCCTAGGTCAATTTTCTCGGCAAAGTGCAAAAGGAGAAGTAAAAGAAGAGGATTTTTTATTTTATTTTTCAGATTGAGGATTTCAACTTTAAAATAACAAACATAAATTCATCAACTCTCATACATTTTCACAAAATCATCAAGTATTTTATGTCAGACTTCTATTGACCAACATACTTAGACACTTGACTCTACTTTCGGAAGACTCATGTGTTGAAATTAACATTCAGAGACCTGTCATACTACTCATTGTGAATTCACTTATTCCTGTGCATAAGCATTTTAGTATCTTCTAATCCCATATGACAATGTAAATGCATATGATATGCTTTGATAAGTTATTTCGAACATTAGACTCAGGCATATGAACCTCCTTTGACTCTCATCAACTGAATAACTCCATCCATGTAATTCCATTATAACAGTAGAGTGAAGATTGTCTCATTCACAAGACACTCACAAATTAATACACTCTAGTAACAATATCCATACAATATTTCCTTTCCCAAAAATACTATGTCTTTTATATCTTGATCAAACTTTCACATAATTTTATACTTCATGTAACACCTTAATACACCATTCAATCACATCACATTTGAACTTTCTAAGAAAATTCACATATATCACAAAATTCACTTAAACACATAACTAATTACTTTCAATCATATTTTTAAATAAAATTTAAAATTTGCACTTAAAACAATAAACAATAATAAACTAGGATTTCAAAAGTAAAGATAAAAATTTAAGTTTTTTTTTTCTATTTTTAATTTTTTAATTTTTTTACTCTAGCTTGAGTAATAATTATCTCGCTTGAGCGAGAATGAGTCTCGCCCGAGCAAGAATCCACTTGCTTAAGTGAAAACGGAATCGAGAACACCTAAAATTTATCTCGTTTTCTTTTAAGCGAGATTCCCTCTCACCTGGGCGAAAATGGGTCTCGCTGGAGCGATAATAGATCCAAGAACATTCCATTTTTTAACTTTTTTCTTGTTTGAGCAAAAATTATGTTGCAACGAGTTTCCCAAAATTTGATATATTACATATTTTCATCCAAAAAAATTTCATTCAAACGAGTATATAGTCGAGGATATCAAACCAAAGAAGTAATTCCTTGCTAGAATTGGGTAGTGACTCATTAAATCCATAATACCACTAAAAAAAATCATTAAATAGTAACCAAATTTAGAAACAAAAAAGAATTAGTTACTATATTAAGTAGATTAGATACTAAAAAATTATTCATATCTAAAGTGGTTTCTATTATTAATAAAAATTTATAAAATGGTTCCTTAATTTGTATCTAAATTAGCTACCTAAGTTTTAGCAACTAATAGAGGCTAATTTAGAATATAAAGTAGTAAGTAGCTAAAACCTTGATAGCTAATTGTTAGATACCAATTTAGAAATCATTTTATAAATTTTATTAATAATGAAACTATTTTAGATACTAATAGTTTTTTTAGTTTATAAAACGGTATATAATTTAATTAAATAGTAACTAATTATTTTAGTCTCTAAAATTAGTTTCTATTTAATGATTTTCTTGTAGTGTACCCTATATATATTTAACATCTTTAAATCAAAATCATTCTCAAACAAATAACTATAACTAAAAATTAATATTTCTTGCACACCACTTATATCATAATACAATTTAATTTACTCATACTAACATTCAACAATTTTAATACTAAACAAAACATACTTGTTCTCATAAAATAAACAATATATACTATGCAAAATATACAAAAATCAACTATTTCATAGTTTAAGCTCAACCAAAACATTATTTTACTCAAAATCAAACAATCCTGCAAGAAATTTTTTGGAACTAGTGACCACGTCACCCTCCACATCCAAATTTTCTAACCTAGGATTCTATTGAAAATTTATAGCTTTCATTGTCTGAGTTTGAGCAGGTGCTCACTAAGAGCTCCAACTCCTATAGGACAACTTAACCTGCACCACAAAGTTCTGATAAAATATCTAACTATATCATTAGGACTATGAGCTAACATGGACTAATCATGTAGCTAAAAGCATCACATGTAAGGATATAAACAGAGACCAACCTAACAATTAAAAATTTGACTAAAAGATAAAAACAAAAATGAATTTACTCTATCAGGTATTCTGATCGGACAGTCTTGTAGTCTTTGCTGCCAATAATCCAATAACGGACTCTGATTGTCAATTTGATGAGTGGCAAGGAAGTCAGAATCTTAGAGAAAAGAGAGAGAAAGAAAAAAAGAATGTTTACAGAGATGATATTTTTTTTAAAAGAAAACCTAAATAACTTCAATTTCTATTTATATATTCCTTTCATTCTAATAATAAAATCTTCAAATGTCATTTAGCTTTTACTTTAAAGTTATTTTCTAAATCTTTACACTCAACTTCAGAAAAATAATATGAAAATGTAATTGTACAATGCCTAAAAACACACTCCGAAATTTCAAAATGATTCAAATTGTAACATTAAACATAGTAGAGTTTTCATGTATACTTGTTCCCATTTAATATTATAAACAAGCATTTCCTATTTTCTCGGCAAATTAAGTTAAATAAAAAACTTAAATCAATGTTATCGGTATCAAAATTAGATGCTAACATTATCTCTCGATCTCATTACAAATGTAATATTCAAAATCCTAGACTACCATAATAATAAAAATTCATCAAACTTATTAATTTTCTCTTTCCTCTAATCCCGTGCTTCCTAAGCAGAAGAAAATAATCAGCTCAAACAAAATTAGAAAAATTCTAAGTTACTCATAAAGATATTGATTCACAAACAAAACATATCACTATTTATCTGGACTAACAGAATAAATCTATTAAACTCTAATCTGATATGCAAAAAGAACACCCTAACATAAAAAAAAGGAAAAGAAAGAAAGACTAAATATTTTTAAATAAGGAAAAATTATCTAAAATCATAATTTGATGATTACCCTAATTTCTAATATGTAGGTTCTTTCTTGCAGTTTCTGCTAGTAGAAAATGTGGAAAATAAAGTCAAAATCCAAGAAAAGAATTTTTAAAAAAAATAAAAGATTCTAAAGTATTAGAAATAGAATTGAATAACTAAAATTCTAAAATATATATATATATATATATATATATAATATTTTAAGAAATTTAGTTCATACTTTTTTTTAAATACCAATGTTTAAAATTCTCGGTTCTTACAAACGGTTAGATTTGATATTTTTTTTTTTAGATTTGAGTTTAAGTATACGAAGAATGTAAAAATAAATTTAGAATAATAACTATTTAATATACTAATAAAAAATTAAAATATATTACTAAAATTTATCTTATATTTGAATTATTTTGTAAAACTTGCATAATGTATAACAATTGTATTTGTTTTCAATTCATATTAAAGGAAAGTGATATCAAGTTAGCTATGTAAGTAGATCTCATTAATATTCTAATATATTATTATTAAGTCATCCCCAAATAATTCCATTCTTAATAAAATATTTTTTTATTTAAACATGGTAAAAATATGCACGAAATTGAAAACAATATAAATATTATATAATTAAATTTATTTGATAGTAAATAAAAAGAGAAATAGAAAGAATAAAAATAATAACACAATGTCTTATTATTTTTATAATTAGTTTTTTTTTTCTAATTTAATAAATCACATTAATCTGGAATGTTTTTTTTTCTCTATCCACTCAACCAAACATAACATTAACACTACTTTTGTTTAAATAATATTATCTAATTTAGAAAAAAATAACTTATTTATTTCATAAAAAATAAAATAATAAAATAAATTTAACTACTATTATTAATTTACGTTAAAGTATTTAATTTAAGTTAATAATGTCAATCTTAGATCTCCAATCGAACTTGTTCAAGAAAGGTAACAGTGATGTGATTTGTTTATAGACTTATGTGATTTGATTTGTTTATATTAAAATGCACATAAAGTGAAAAGAAAAAGAGAGAGAAGAAGACATAATGATTATATAAATAAAATAAAAGTTGTGAAAAACATCAAGAATCAATATACAAAGTGTTAGATAATGAATAATGTTTTGTAGATATTATTAACATTACATGATCCATGATAGATGTTATTATGATAATTATATCTTTTTAGCTTTAAACTTTAAAAGGTATAATAAAAAACCAAATCAAGTAAAATTACAATTAAAGCATTTTCTTTTCATTGTTTATTTGAATCTAAATTATTTTCATTTTATTCTTGTTCTATTTTTACTCTTGCAATGAATTATAATGAAGAGGTATAAGGAGTCTCTGCACAGAAACAGATAAAAAATGGGGTTTGTAAAAGGTTAACGGTTGAAAGGGGAAGAGGTGGGGGCCAGTGTTAATCAGCTTTTGTAGGGTTTCTTTACCTCTTCGAGATCCAAAAATACCCAGGCAAACCCTACGAGTCTAAACCCTAACTCTGATTTTCAGGCTCAGCATTCTGCCGCCAACCCATCACCAACAAGTCCCTTCCCTGTTTCGGTCGTCACTGCTTGGTGCAACGCGTGGTCGTACTATCACTGTGGACTCTGCCTCAACACCTCTCATTTTGTCTCTAATCCTCACACATACCCATTCATTATCATTATGTTTATGTTTATGTGTTTTTGTTTATGTTTATCTGTGATCCCATGAAGTGACATCTACCTTTCACTCTTCTACCCATTTGACTCTACTTCCTTTGTACTAGTCTCGTAGAGTATTTGATTTTCTTTTCTTCAAAAGTTACTTTTCCCAAATAAATTACATTGATTAAGATGCATGGCTGGTTCGTTGGTTGCTTGTCTCCACGTAAGTAGACTAGCTACAGCTACATAGACATGATTGAAATTCTAATTTGGTACTACCAAAGTTATGACCACCTGTGACTGATTGAAAATAGTGATAAGTATCCAAAGAATCCTAAACTTTATATTTCAATGTTTGGTTTTGATGTTCTTGAGTCCATAAAACCAAGTCTTGTAGGATTGGATAGAAAACAAAAATCTTTAAGAAGAGACTGGTATTACTAGTATAGTATATAGGATCTCATGTACTACAATAAAACCAGTCTCATCAAGTGTGAATCATGGACTGCTTTTATTATGTACGTGCACCTTCTGCTACTTTTCCACTTCATACTCATCACTACCAAAAATATTGTACCATACACGTACACTGGTGAAATGCCTCTAGAACCAAACAAATCTGTCACATGAACTAATAGAATACATGTGAGTAGCTAGGAAATTTTTTAATGTAAGAATGTGTTTATCTTTTTTCTCTATTGTGAATAAACACATAACCTAGTTTAGTAATGTTTTGTTTTAAATACGTCCTTGATGATTATTAAGCTTAATACCAGAAATTTACATAGATGGGTGATCTCAGATATTGTTAGAATTGAGAAATATAAATTTTAACTGTGTTGTATATGTGCATAAATAATTGAGATTAAAAATTAGCTTATCATGACATGATAACTTGTAAAAGTGATATTCAGCTATCTATGTTTTAATATTATCCTTCAAATATTATTGTATCATTTAGATTTGTATGTCTCATTCATACAATAATATTATTCAATTTTTTTTTATTAACGAAAAATAATATTGTTCAAATCAATGTATAAAAGGTGAAAAAAGTGGTTTGGAACTATATAAGTGAAAATTAATGATGGATTACATGTCTAAGGTTAAATGAACTTCTAGTAGTATGACTTATATATATATTCATAAATTTTGATTTTAAAGAAAAATGTATTTAAAAAATATATTGAAAATGTCCCACTCATGTACTATTCATCCATAAAGAAAAATGAAAATTAGAATAGAATCACAGACAATATTCTTTAACTCTAAAAAATAAATATAAAGATGAAATTAACCTAAGCATAACGGAAGAACATACACAGAGTCTGAAAGAAAGAAAGAAGTAGGTTGTCGAAGTAACATAGTTGAGTTCATTGGTTTGTGGTTTGAGTTAACTTCGTGCTTCACCCATTTTCAAATGCCAGAGTTAAAGTGATGAAAAGGTAAACTAGCATGTTTTGTAGTTACTTAATGTGATGCGACACATTATACCTATTCTAAGAGTACGGATCCATTTTTATTTAATTTTTCTTATTTGAGTTTTTTATTTGACAAAGTCCCTTGTGATGTTTTTTAGATTACAACAGTAGTTGTCTAGATAAAATATGAAAACCATAGAGAAGAGAAATAAAAAAGGTTGATCAATTTTGTAAATGACAGATTGATGAAAAATATTATTTCTGGCAGGTGCTGTATATGATGCTCAAATTTTTTATTAAAAGTCTCACCATTAATAAAGTTAACAGAAAAACGATATAAAGATAAAACAAATAAAAATGATATAAAATATATGGGTGTTTAAGATAAAATAATAATATATGATTTTAAAAATTAACTAAATAAAAAATATTTTTATAAATAAAAAAACTAATAATTATATTAATTAAATTAAATTAAATATTATTTTAAATTTTTTTAAAAAGTATTAGTATTTAAAGTAATTTTTGTTATTAATCAAATTTATAAAATAATTTTTAAATTAATATCAAATTAATTATCAATTATTTTATATTTTAAATCTAGTAGTTACAACCTTATTAATTAATTAGATATTAATTTGAATTTCTTTTATTAATAATAAATTATTTTAAATATTAATAATTATTTTAATCTTTAAAATAATATTAAATATAATTAATGTAATAATTAACTTTTTTTCTTCTCTAAATAGTATTAATATAATCAATATAATGATTAATTTTTTTTATGAATTTTTTTTATTTTTTTATAGTGTATATATCTTATAAATTATTATTTGTAGAAAATTGTAATGTTAATTTAGAATATAAATCAAATATATAATATATTTATTAGAAATAGTAATTCTTAATAAAGTTTATAAATAAGAATATGAAAAATAGAACTTGTATCTAAAATATGAAAAAAAATATTACATAAATATTTTAAATGGTAAATTTATATAATATTTATCGTTAAAACTAATGAAAACATAATTCTGGTAGTTTCACCATCTTTATTTTTCATGCATTTCTTTATTTCTTTTTGTTTACTTTTAATCTATTTTTAACAGTTAAATCATTTATATTCTTTACTTTACTCTTCAATTAATTGTTTTGAATTTATTTAAGTTAGATATAGTTTATTTTTCTACTCATTTATTTTCAAATCATTTTATTGATTTCAATTATGTTTATCTAATTCTTTTACATTTGTTCTTCATCTTAAATTTATATTCATTACTTTATCAATATTATTACTTGAAGTCATTTTAATTAATTTTTATTGTTTCTTAAAATTCCTTTATTTATTTTTTGCTGAGACCTGTTTCTCCTTAAACTCATATCTTTTCATCATAAAATTCAAAATAACCACAAAAAGTTTAAGTTCTACTATTTGTTTAAAAATTTAGATGATGAATTCTAGATTATTACAAATATTTAAGTAATTTACGATATCATGAAAATCCATCTAGCCTCGAAACATTTGGCTAAGAAGATTGGAAGTAGAAAAATGATCTTAAAAGACTCTCATATAAAAAAGAATTAATTATTGTCCGTTCTTCCAATTTTTAATCTAGTTTCATAAGCATTATACAAAGTAGTATAAGCTTTATTTTGGACTTGTATTTGGGCTATCTTCATAGGTCATGTATTGGGCTAATTAGAGTATGGTGTAAATAGAAAAAGAAAGAGTCTAGTTAGAGTTACAATTGGACCTCATTGGACCCAATGCAACTCTAGACCATATGAAGAGCTTTTAGGGTTAAAGGTTGTACCTTGGGTGCCCATAGCACTATAAATACAAGTGTTAGCCCCCTTGTAAATCAGATTGCAATTGATAAAGAAAGGATGCCAAGTTGCTAGCTCATTTGTCTTCCAATTCTCACTTTCAAGTTTCCACTTCTAATAGTGTTTCGCTTGAATCTTCTTAGGAGTTGACCTAACCTCTCTTAAGCTTCATCATCATTCTCCATACACCAATATTTCACAGTTTTTTTCACTAATTTTATCCACATAATCCCTCCAAATTCCGCACCCCAAAATACAAAACAAAAGACTCATAGCAATGCAAGCTAGGATTGCATCACTATATTTCTTCAAATATACAAAATCTTAAAGAATAGTGGTATCTAATTTGAAGGAATTGCTTTTTTTTTTTCGTGATAACAAATTTTGCAAGATAATTAGGATATAAATAATTAAGTTTTGTCAACATGATAAAAGTCAAACGATATTTAATAGTTTATATTAACTTCAAAAGAATAATAAGATTCATTTGTGAGGTAAAAAAAGAAAAGAATATGTATTTAAAAAGTGAAAGTGATGAGGGAGTTTATGATTGTGATTAAGGATGTTAGGAAGAATGACCTATATGTCTTGCAAGATGCAACAATATTTGTCTTAGTGTCTACTAGTGAGCATACAATCTCGTCCAATGGCGCAATTGCATGTTTGGTCATGGGTTACTTCGAAGGTACGTTTAGCATGTTTTTCTTACTCAGATTGGTGTTTAAAACCATTGATATGCATGAGGTCTATCAAAAAGGAAAGGTTAGAGGGGGGAGGTTGGGTTGACTAGGTTTGATTCAAGTTAAAGATGGTATTTTTTGTATTTGGGTATCGGTAGACGTCGAGCTTGTTTGTCTTGCGTTGTATGCTTTTAAACTCTCAATGCGAGTGGCAGGCGGAAGGACGTCACTGATTTTATGTATAAGGGTTGAGGTATCCCTGAAATATCTCTATTTATATTCATTCTTTTTTTGTCGATAAAAAAAAAAATCTTGTCCAAGACTAAGCTATGATGTAAAGGAATAGATAAAAGTGAGAAAAACTTAATTAAGCAAGATTCGCTTAACAACTACAAAGTTGATAAGTTGAAATTTTGTGAGCGTATACATAAAGGCTTGTAAGGTGAAATTTAATGTTGGACAATAAAGAAAGAATGTCATTCTTGATTATGTCCATGTTGATTTAAGGGGACTATATGCAACTTCATCACACTTTGGTGTCAAGTACTTCATGTCAATAATATGTGACTATTCGAAGAAGCTATGAGTCTATCCTCAAAAGATCAAAGATGAAGATTTTTGAAAACAGCAAAAGCTGGAAGCATCTGGTGGAGAATCAAATTGGTAAGGTGGTGAAGAAGTTCAAAAATGGATAATGGTCTTGAACTTTGCTCAGAGTTGTTTAACAACTTCTTTAAGCATAATGACATGGTGAGATATTATAGGGTAGTTGTGACTCCTTAACAAAATGAAACTAGGAGAAAGATTCAACATGACCATTGTAGAAAGAGTGGGATGTTTGTTTCTTAATGTTGGAGTTCCCAAGGTGTTATGGGTTAAAGTTACTATTGTCTACTTGATAAACAAATTCCTTCTATAGTACTTAATTTGATAATTCAAGAATCTTTGATTGTGTTGCCTATGATCATATATGATAAAGAAAACTATAAGAAAGGAAAACTATAAGAAAATGTTATGAAATACATGTTTATAAAATATCTAAATGGAGGTGAGACATATATATTATGAAAAGTTAATGACACTTGGTCACTCTGGTCATGAGATTTAGGGGGGAAATGACGTGCATTAGTGTTATATTTGAAAAAAAAAAATTGTGACAACAATATGAATAATAAATTCATCTTTTTTTTATCTCCCCAATCAATATAAGTTACATGTCGAACATGGCGTAAATGTAAATGTTAAGAAAAATGTATGTGATAGCTTAGTTGAAACACTTCTCAATTTTAAAGGGAAGATGAAAGTTAATGTGAATGTGATAGAGGAGCATCCATACTAAAGCCACCATTCTTTTCAACTAAGAGTTGAGGATCAACTTGGAATAATACAAAAGATAATATCTGCCTTAGTCTGGTATAAATTTTGTAAATAGTGAAACAATATTTTTTGGCTTTGTATTTCTAAGCTAATTTTAGAATACAAATATATTTCTCTCCAAACAAAACATATCTTGGGGCAGCTTTTCCTTTGCATGGGAAATAAATCTTCAGGCTCTTTAAAGAAGCAAGCTAGGCGCCTTCTACATGACTCTCCAATCATTCAATGACACATGGCAACCTATGAATGGAGAGTTTCTTATACAAAGGATTGCCACATAACATGCTATGTATGAAGAGTATTTTAGAACTCTAATAGTCATTAGGCTATAAATAAGAAACTCCTCTCTTGTAAAATTAGACTTGATTGATATATGAAATTGTGTTTCTGAATTCTCAGGACATTCTATCTAAGTCTCTCTCTATGATGTTTCTTATATTTTTAGAAACTCAAGGAAGTTGGCCTAACCTCTTCCTTAGCCCTTTCACATTGTAAACTCACGCCCAAAACCCCTAAACTTCCATAGGCATTCAGTGTTTTCTCCACAAATCTACAAGTCTTTCGCTGCCTTTCATCAATTCCATCCAACACTCAAGAAGAATCGCATCAGAATGCTCACTTAGATTTGATTGAAATGAAGATATGCAAGGAGTTAACATTAAGAGAAATAGGTAAGTCTATACTTACCCCCTTACACTTTGTCCAAAAAGGAGGAAACAAGTTGTTATCGATATTTAAAGGTGTGAATGAATCAATAGGATACTCTTCAAATGTTAAGAGCATTGTATCTATGCAAGATCAGAAATGAATTGACTTAAAATATCATGATATTCACATCTTGATGCAACAATGATTTCATATGACTATTCATGGAATCTTTCAAAAAATGTTAGACATAATATAAACTTAAGCAACCTGTTATGAAGGAAAAACAAAAAGAATGGTTTGCGCTTACATGAGATGTTTAACTGAAGTTGTTGATGTAAATAAGATTTGAAAGGAAACTATTATAGATGGACAAAAGGAAAGAAAAGAAGAAATAATAATAAATACAAGAAGCATGATAAAGAAAAGAATAAAAAGAATTTAAAGAAAGATTTACGAGAGAAAAACTAAAAGAAGTTGAAGAAGAAACAAGATAACTTGTAAATTTAGATACTAAAGAATATTATAAGAGTATCAAAGAATTCTAAAGTTACAAGAATGTATGGTTAGAGACATGAGAGACACATGTGCAAGAGTAACTACCTTTATATGTCTATTTTAAGCACACGTATGTTTTGTAACTAGCTTCACATGTCACTTTCAAGTGGATACGATGGTTGTAAGTACTTCACATGTTCCTCCCATGTACTTGCAAGAAATTTAGATGGTTAGAGGACATACGAAGAGTCTTTAACTTCCTTATGTCATTTTCAAGTTCATGTGAATTTCCAATTCACATGCTTTTTCTTTCTACACCCATGTGACTTACGACTACCTCCATGTATTGCTAAACATACTCAAACCCCATTTTACTTTATTGTTATTGTTAACTTTTATGGTTTGCAGATAAGTTTTGAATACTAATTAACTACATTTATTATTGGATTTGTTGGAAGACGAATTGAGGTCATCTAACCTTATTTATACTATCATCTCTTATTAGACGATCTAGCATTGCGTTAGAGGGTCTCCACTGAAATTATTTTAGTTTGAGTCTTAAACAACAACTATCAACGACCTTTGAGAATGTCTTTGAAAAGGTCACTCTTACATAGTAGGCATCTACCCTATAACATTGTAAAGCCCATGGTGGAGAAGGTGTATGGTGGTAATGTTGTTATTCTTATGCCAACATCTAAGGTTGATATTGTGGTGTAGAAATTTCAGACTTTTGGTCATTTGGCTTGTGCATCTCGTTAGGAGAACATTATACAACTCAAAGTATTGTTTTACTTATATTATTAAATTTGAAATATATGTATTTTGTATCATCACTAAATTTCAAATTATTCATCAATATTATCAAAATTGATGTTCATGTCTTAATCCAACAATTATTATTTATGACTATTTGTGATTTTTTTTTGAAAAATGATAGACATACTATAAATTTAAGTAAACCGCCATAAAGGATAAGCAAAAAGTTTGATTTGGGCCTAATATAGATATTTATATTAAAGACAACCTCTATCACCACCTTCCCATAATGATAAATGGAGGTAGACCCTCTCAAGTGCTCGAGTACATACTTATGAGGAATCATGTTGATTGCACGACCGGAATGTAAGTAATTTTAATTTAATTGATTTCTTATTCTTTATAGATGACTTGAATAATAATTTATTTTGGTTATTTTGTAAGATTTTTTGGTTGAGAAAAACATATTAAACACTTTTTCTACTTATCGTTAGTAAAATATATTTAATGTTACTCTTTGACGACTTAAGCACATTGGTTGTGTGCATATTGATGGTATGGTATGGGATAAGATCATACTTTGGTCTCTCACATAATTTCCAAACCTCTTGAGCTACAACTAAGAAGTCATACAACAAATGAGATAATAAGTCTCTTAGTTGGTCACCCAAAAAGTTGATGTAGGACTTTGACCAATATTAGAGAACTCAATTTATTTGTACTTATATTATTAAGATTGTAATATATTTATTTTATAACATCCCTAATTAATATAAAATTATTATTTTTGTGTAGTAGAAATGTTGAACAAAGTTTCCTACCAAAAGAAGAAACATTTATCCATCAATGATCCTATAGTGGTGGTGTTGGAGATTGTTATTGTTAGAAAGGAAATGAGTGGCTTGAGTAAACATAATGGAATTCGATTAATGTTAGAATTGAAGACCGACTTCAAGAGGGGGTGAATTGAACTATCAAGAAATTTCACAAAAATTAGAATGAATCTTTAACAGGTTGATCAATTTCAAAATTTGGTTGTCTTTCTTTTAATGTGTTAAAAAGCAATCCAAGAGTCAATGAACATATAAAAAATTCTTAAAATAACAAGAGAGAAAAGAAAAGATGCACGAAAGTTTTATATTGCTTCACTCTTATGCAAGAGCGACATTCAAATGCTGGTCTACACTAATCAAGCTTCCACTTAAAAAAAATATTTGAACTTGTAAAATAATACAAAGAAAACACTAAGAATGCCATTATTGAACCCTACAAGAGAAGGAGTCTACAATTGTAACTCCTTGTTACCAAGTTGAGTCTATAAACACTATACAAAAAACAACCTTACAGAAGAAATTAAAAAAAGCAGTTGAAACAAGGTCACCTGAATCACCATGAGTACAATGAGAAAATAATTTCAGGTGAACATAGATTTATCCTTTTGCTAGAAGAATGATCTTAAAAACAGAGAAAGAGAGCTCAATGAAGATGTCTTTAGCTCAGCGTCAACCCCCAAAATTTAAAAATATATGAAGTTCAAATTTTAAATTTTGTACTAAATGAGATGAAAATGAGAGAGTTATAAAGAATCTGCACTGTCAGTTTTAATGGATTAAAATTATATTTTAGTTAATTGATTTCTCTTACTAGTGACAAGAATGAATTAAATTGAACTTTCAAGTTGTTAAAATAGACTAATAATAGTCTTAGCAAAGTTCAGAACAATTTTAATATGTTTAACACTTCTTTTAATAGATTGGAATAAACCTCCAAAACTACTCACAATTTTTAAGGTTTTTTTACATATTGATTCAATAAAAAAAATCCTAGTAAAATATTCACTGCAGCCATTTTGAACTTCAGATAAGAACATTTGAATGAATAAAAGAATCTTTGATTCAGTTAAAATTTTCTTGCCATCAAGAGAAGTTCTAAACAATTTTGATACAATTTTTTTTCAATGAATAAGAATAAAAAAACTCATAAAAATAAATTTAGACAATAAAGTTAAACAAAAACACTAAGACACATCTAAGTCTTCAATCTTCTTTAGAAATGCTTCAATGGTTGGATTCATCAAATAGATTTAGGCACACTTGCTAACAACAACAAATGAAAAAAAAACTTCCCTTATTTCATGGAGAATATCCAATTGATGTGTCTAGATTTGTAAGAAATAATAATAAAAAAGTACAAACAAATAAGACACCATTTCATACAGGATTACAAACTAAAAGACCATAATGACAATTAAAACATGATGAATTGTAGCACAACCAACTTATTTTCCCCCTGTAAATTTGAGTTTATGAAGATGATTTTGAACCAATTCAATTTGATCATCAAAATACTGAAATCGTGCACCACAACTACTTCTCAAATGGAGGCAAAGGAATACAATGATCAACAAGAGGAACATAAGGTAAAATATCAATAATTCTTAATTTAATCTTATTTGTGTTACTTGGACAAGCTTCATCTTAAGCAATTACTTTTGTTACAACATATCCATCATTATCATATTTGCGCACCCAATGGTCATCAACCTTAATGCATCCCACTTTATGAAGAGTGACATTGTTAATGTCATTGATTCCTTTGATAACATCAAATGACACTCCATTAAGACCCATAACAAAATGTTGGAGAAATTTTGATATTAGAACAACATGTAGAAACCTCTAATATGATAAGAGTTTAGATTTAACCATATCATCTTTGATAACATAGTCCCAGTTTACCTCAATTCTATTATGAATGTAGTACATCAAAATCTAATCCTCTTTATTCAACATAACTTGGTTAATCCCAGTGGTGTAATCTACCATGCTACAATGAAAACAAGTAGCCTTTCCTTTAGTCTGACTCCACATGCGTAAAATCCCTTTTTAGGCTTCCTCAAGTAGCTCCTAAAATATTGAACCTTGTTGAAATTTCAGTAGCAACAATGTTTCCTTTACTAACTTGAACACCAATATACTTTAGACCAAAAATAGTTTTCCAAATCTTAAAAGTAATCTCAAAGTCTATACCTTTGACTAAAGATTTTAGAGTAGAGCGTTTAGAAGTTAGATATGAGAACATATTTTTATCATATTAGGATAAATTCAACTAGTCTTTTCGAGAAAAGTTTGTAATTTCTAGTGTTGAGCCAATTTCTTCACACCTCTAAATTTTTCTTCTTTTAACCAAGAAAACTTCAGAACCTTAGGTGTCTTAATATGTTTTTTCTTATCTCTTAAAGAAATACATAATTTTCTCCTTATTGTTAGAAAACCATGTTTAAAGGTTTCCAACTCTTGGTCTTTGGGAAGATGAAGATGTTGGGTGGAAGGTTTACCAGCTAATGAAGACCTTCTTCCAGTAATACAAACAAACTTATATTTTTTTTTATGAAATCAATCAATTTTAATTTGAAATAATGGTTTGTATGTTATTAGGTAAGAATGAAAAATGGCAAAGGTTTAATTTTCTTGATAGTTTTGAAATTAAAACAAAATTGTACATATTTTAATTCATATGAGACGGTTACTATATTGTGAATAAAAATTTTCTTCAACCAAAAACAAACTTGGTGGAAGTTGTAACTTTTTAATGAGCAATGACAGTGTAACCGGTGGCAAAGAATGTGGACTCCCTTTTTAGACCAAAACAAATATGCATGTCACAATTGAATTGATTAAATAAAACTTAATGGATTAAAAATGAAAGATAAGTGTCAAGAAAGTAATACAGACTCATTTAATCGATTAAATTGTACTTTAAACCTGTTAAAATAAACGTGTAATATTCTTCTAAAGGCACATGACAATTTTAATTTGTTAAGAACTCATTTTCATGGATTCAAATAGACCTCCAAAACTACTCAATGATTTATAAGTGATTTTAACAAATTGATTTGATAAAGTAATCATCTACTAAAATATTCATTGCAGTTATTTCGAACCTCACATAAAATAATTTCAATTGATTAAAATATCTTTATTATCAGTTACAATTATCTTGCCACTAAGATAAGTTCTAAATAGTTTTGAAACATTTTTTTAAGTGAATTTGGATCAAAGAACTTAGAAATAGAAATTTACATACAAATAAAAAAAAAAACACTAAAATAGATCTAAGTCTTTAGTGTTTCAACAAGAGAAAATAAAAAAATAAACACACATATAAGAAGATATATTCCTTATAAACTCTTGAACAAGAGAAAAACACTAGAACAATCTAGAAAGAACAACAGGGGAAAGGTTTACCAAATTATCATAGCAAAAGCAAACAACAAAGTCCTTTCACAATAACGCAGAACCGTGAATATCAAATCTTGCATGCACAATTAGAATGTACGAAAATTGCACAAAATATCTCAATTTGATTCATTTTTGTTATATAATTTTTGTATAAAATATAGAGATTTAAAATAGATATTGATGGATTTAGTCGATTAATTTAAGATGTTAATCGATTACTCTAAGTTAAATTTGAAAAATAGTTGCAGCACTTTAATCGATTGTGATACGTGTTAATCCATTATTATCGCTTGGAAATTATTGCAGAAAGCATATCTAATCGATTATGGAAGTTGTTAATTGAATAATATCCTGGGATGTTGATAAGGGACAAACTATTGTGAAAATCATAGCAAATTAGGCATGCATAATGAGTAAAAACACATTAAAAACCCAAAGGGAAGTAATGCAATCCCTATAAAGTAGAGTTTGAATCAAAAGAAGAAGAGAAAAAGAAGAATATGAAGAATATTGCAGAAAAAACAGAAAAATAGAAAATAAACAAATGAACATAAATTGACCAATTCGCCCAGCACATGGAAAGAGGCTAAGTTGTTTGTCTCTATACAACAAGCATTTTAAAACTTCCAAATTGTTGACCACTAAAGGCATACACTAAGCGGATTCCAGATGGATGAAGAATTATAGATTTAAAAGTTTGAGTGAATTCCAATTGGTTAAGAAGAAAGAGTCCTTCACAAAGAAGAAAACTAATGTTTGCTTAGAAAGGGCTTGGAGCTAACCTAAACCTAAAGGGAAAGATTTATGATTTGCTTAGGCTTTGCTTGAAGTCAATCCTAAATCTAAGAAGTTTCATAGATAAGAAAGGGTTTCGTTGGGCATAACTTGAAGTGAATCCCTGAAGAACCAAAATTCTTTGAATTTATTGAAGCCGAAAAAGGAGCTTAAGGCCAAAAGGTTTCTTCGAGATGAAAAAAGCCAATCCATTAAGCTGATTGGCTTGCATTGAGTAGAAGATGAATATGCTTAAGCTCTTCATTAAACTCCATAAATAGATAGGTCCTAACATACCATTTGTGGAGGCTCAGAGCATTGAAGCTCAAACAAAAGAAAACAGAAATACATCAGGTTATGAAGACCAAATTCTAGAGGCCAAAATAGAGACAAATCTTAAGGTGAAAGATCTGAGCCTAAGTTGACCTACAACATTAAGGGATCCATGTTTGTTATTCTTAACTTCTCATCGTTATGCTTCACTATAAGATTTACCATGAGTTGCTAAACTTATCCTGATGCGATTGGAAAGTAATGTGATATTTCTTCAGTTATTGTTATTTATGAATGTGTGCTTTTATATGAATTCAAGTTCTAATGGTTTGATAGTATACTAATCTTTAATGTTGAGGAACGACCTTTCATGCCTATGGAGCATGAATGAGGCTAGAAGGAACCCTATAACCATATATGTCAATGGCCAGGAATGAAGTTGAGTATTTGGCTTGAGTTGTTCCATCTTAACACAAAATAAGTTATTATGATGCAAGGAATTGATTATAATAGTTTATGATTTTAGATAACCTCGGTGCAAGGAATTTACTTGGTTTGACCATAGGAAAAGTGAACTTGAACAAACATAGCATTTATAAGTGACATTAACAAAAGATATTCATAAAGCTATTTCAATCCCAACACTTGTGTTGTATTGTTATCCTTCAACTTTATTATTTTGTAAAAGTTTCAACCTTGCTAAATATTATGTTAGGAAAGTTATTTATAAAAATATATGCAACCAACTTTTATCCATTTATCACTTCACTCAGAAGGATATATCTACTTTGGTAAACTTTAATTACTTGTGAATACGACAACCTTCAGTTGTACAATAATTGACTCAGTCCACTTGCCGTGAAAAGGATTTTAAATCCATCTCTATCAAATGTGTTTTCTCTATTTTGTGGTTTGATCGATTATCAAAGAAATCAGTTAGTTTGTTACGAATCTCATAGGAAATAGTTTTATCAATTATACAAAAACTTAATAAATTAACAAGGCTATAAAAATTTTTATAAACATTTTCCCACTTTTCAAATCACGTTTTCTTTTTATTGGTTTTAGTATTTTGTTGTGTGTTAATTAAAAATCTTGGGAATACCTTCTGTGAAGACTCGACAACATACAATGAAAGCTTAAAGGTATCTAAACAACTACATCATCTTCATCTTCAAGCATCGTAATCAAAATAGTGGCTGTTGAGGCCTGTATTACTCTTCAAGTCCAACAGTTATGACCATAGATACAAATCCTGCAAATGTGTGTTGCCACTTTTTTTTTTAGGAATGCTGAGTTTTCATTATATTTATATATATATATATATATATATATATATATATATATATATATATATATATGTGTGTGTGTGTGTGTGTGTGTGTGTATGTATGTATGTATATATGTATGTATGTATATATTTACACACATATTTGTGTCAAAATTGATAGAGGCCAGAACCGAATAATTTATTGTATTTCACCAATTCATTAGAACAACAACTATTTTTTGTATAGAGATTAATATCAAGTTATTATATGTTGTAGTTTTTCATGAATACACAACCATTAGATTTTGAAGTGTTCAACTATACAGGAAACACTTAAGCAATGTATTTTGTTTACTTTTATAAAATAATTAAGTTATAAGACATTTAATATTATTTTTATCATTTCATTAGTACATAATACTACAATAGGTTTAACATTTACTTAGTTTCATTACTTTACTATATTTTTATAAAGTTGAGTTATAATTGACTTTGATCATATTTAGGTTTATTACATATATTGATTACAAATAGTGTTGAACTATTTTTTGATAAATTGTGATTTGTAACCATGATTTAATGTAGGTTTAGGATATAGCCTTAAAATATAAAAAAAAATGTTAAAATAAATTGCATAAACAATAAATATTGGAGCGATAATCATTGATGATAATTTTGTATCAATATTGGAACATGACGTTAATGTGAATATACCAAAATGATATTTTAATTGTTATTGTTTATTTTCAACATACAACCATGATTGTAAACATATTCACCCTTGAAAGTAACTTATATCAACAATTCACAATCACAATTAAAATTAATAATAATGATGATCAAATGGCGATTATGAAAGGAAAAATTCAATCCTCAATATAACTTCACATGTAGTTAAATTTATTTAAGCATAGATTTAGAAAATACTCATTTTACTATCTTGGAAGCAAAATTGGGTTTTGCATCCTTAAGAACTAAAAGGGAGCACACACCATTTCTTAAACAACATTTTCTTGTTAGCTTCATTACACAATATTGTAGATTTTTCATAGGATCATTTATCCTCACATCAAGATCACACATGATGCTCTAGATAAGATATAGGCAAAATAGAACATAACACATGATCAACAAGAGTGTGATACACATGGTAACATAATATGTAACATTCAATTATAACATCATGCACCACATCTTTAGAATTTTTAAATTTTGAGACCTTGAATTCATGATAGTTTGTTTCTCACTCTCAAGTAAGATTTTATGACAAGTTTTTATCAAAACAGGAGTTCAATTTTATCAAATGTCCTTACCACAATAATATTATATTTTATGACAAGTTTTTATCGCTACAAGACATGCTTATCTTCATCTAAATCTTTCATTAAAATCATCAACTTTGATACTACTATTTAAAAAAAAATTATAGAGAAGAAATTAGAAAGATTCACCACCACCAAACATATAAAATAACATGACACGACTTTTAATTCAAAATCTTAAAATTTAGTATTTATAAAAAAATTATATGATACTCAACTTTCTCACATCCTAAAATCCCAACATTTATTTCAAAGCAAGATGCAATTAATCCTTTTACATATAATCATCCACCTACTGTCTGTTTGGGACATTGTAAGGAATATTTAAATTTTAAAGGGTCAAATGGACCCTTTGATACTCATGCTCATCTATAAGTGACTTTCCAGTTTCAATCATTTTAAGTATAGACTATTAATGGACATTTTTAATACCCAATTTTGTGTCAACATAATTGATTTATTTTCGATTTTTCTAAAAAAAATCAAATAAATAGCAAATTTCTTCAAGCGCAGTAATTGAAAAAAAAAGGGAGAAAATGAAATGGCCCAACCAAACCCAATGCAGAAGGTCCACTCCAAAAAAAAAGCATAGTGAAAAAAATAATGTTTACTCCTTCATGAGAAAACATTTAATCTTTCAGTTAAATCAACTACCAACCAACTCTGCATTGAGGCCAATAAATCTATGATAACAAAAGAAAAGAAGGCTGGTGTTAATTATTTTTAGCAAAGAAATAAAAACATTGTCAATTTCTAATTTCTTTCCATGAAAATTAAACTTTTTAAATAAATTTAAAAAACGTAAAATCATTGTCAGTACTAAATAGAGATTTTTTTTTGGAGTTTTGGGCAATTCAATACACGGACTTGCATACTAAAAGAGGTGCCCATATTTTCAAAATTATTCTCAGAGGATGATTTCTTTCTGCATCTCCGTATTTTCTTTCTGCACCTTCATAGAAGACGTAAAATAATAATTTTAACATTTTCTTCATCTTCTTACCCCTCTTTCCTTTTTTTTTTTTATTCTAAAGTTCTGAACTCTAGAATATTTCAAATTCTAGACTTTGAAATGCATTTTCAAACTTAAAAAATACCTTTCAAATTTCAGAATAATTTAGAAAATAAAATTATATTTCGAATTATAAAGTTCAGAAAGTCTACGGATTATACAAATTGAAAATGAAAAAAAAAACCCAACACCTTTTGCCAAAGGGTAGTTTTTGAATTAAAGGATTTATAGAGGTCAGGGGTGGAGGAAGAAATTGCCAGATATGTGAAGGGGGAAATCTATTAGTGGGCCATAAAAACTACAACCACAAAGTGTATTTCTTCCTGCACCCTACCAAAGTTATTCCTACACCCATCAAATCAAATATTACATCCAATTTGTCTCATTCTGAAAAGTTCTTTGCGAAACATACTCTAGAAAAATTATTTCAAAAAATACATTACAAAACCTATTAGATACGTTTGGGAATTTTTATTGCAGAAATTGTGTTCCAAATTTTTTTTTTTCAAAATACACTTCGTGAATTCTATAAAGTATGTTTTGGAAATTTATTTTTTTTTGAAAAAGATAATGTGGAAGTCATTAAAAAAAAAGGGTAAAACTTTTTCTTAAATTGATGGGGTGCAGGAAGAAACACCCACCACAAAATAGACAGTTTCTTCCTGCACCACCACATTTTTCTTTCTGCACCCCACAAGGTTGCGCAAAGACAAAACTGTCCCTCTATAAACTGTACATTTTTTTTATTCTGGATTATGAAATCCGTTAAATTTTCGGATTGGCACTTCCAGTAATCTCCTAGATTGATGCTTACGGTAGTACATGAATAATAGTGTCAATTCAAAATAAAAAAAAATGCAAAACATTCATAATTGAAAAAATCATTCTGGATCAGCCAATCCATAATTCAAAATATGCATTCCGGATTCAGAAATCCATAATTAAAAAAAATCATTCTGGATCCACCAATCCGTAATAGAAATTAGGCTTCTAGATTCAGCAATCCGGAAATCAATTATTTATGCAAACTTTGCTTCTGGAACACCCCCCTCATCCGGAATGCACCAAGATTCACTTCCGGATTGATGAATCCATAGCACACTCCCAGATCCCGAAATTGTGGGGGTCAGTTTCGGAATTTACAAAATTATGGGGGTGCAGGAAGAAAAATGTAGAGGTGCAGGAAGAAACTGCCCACAAAATATGCACAAAAGGCCCACAATTACTCCCTTTTGGTTCTACGAGGCCCATATTTAATAGATATTGCTAATTTAAAGGTCTTGTTTATAATTTTTTCTTTTATTTTATTTGACTTAATAATTCTTTTGCGTCACTTATTATTTTGTTTAACTTCATCCTATTATTTTGAATGCTTTTAATTTGGTTTATACATTTTAAAAAACGACTTAAGAAAGTCCTTTTCATCAAATTGATAATAACAACGTTATCATATATGTGATACGTAATGTATGTATGTGACAACTTTTAATAATGATATGTTATTTGTTCTTTACACAATATGTCAATGTGATAATATTTTTACCATCAATTTGATAAGAACAACTTTGTTTAGCCTTTTTAAATAGTGAAACAAAGTTGAACAAAATATTATAACAATAGAATAAGAGTTATTAGTACTTTTAATTACTAAATATACCCTTTTATCTAAAGAAATATAAAGTGGTATTCTTAACATTTGAGTTGGTTATGTTCTCAATCTTATTTACTAATTATATATATATATATATATATATATATAAATTAGTGAATTGATGACAAGATATAAGACAATGTGGATGGAGTTGACTCCTTTGTCATCTTCAAATAAAATTCATTAAATACAAAAAATAATTTTTTTAAAGAATTGTGATTTCAATTTCATACAGTGCTGTTTTCCCTCATTTAAGATTTTCACACAAATTAAGAACAAATTACTTTGAAGATAATTTGTTGGACACCAGTTTCACTAAATTATTTTTACTCTATTTATTAATATCCCCTTAGTTCTGTTGTAGTTTTTGGTTTTTCCATAAAAAGTTATTTATTTTTATATGTTTGTTGTTTTTTTTTATAAATTTTTTTTATATTAGGCATCACTATACAACTTCACATCTCAACCAGACTTTTATAGTTTATTGTTTATGTTTTAGGATTTTTTTTTCAATTATACCCTTAATTTAATTAAAATTTAAAAATGAGGTAGGATAACACCTAAACATATACTAAATTAAAAAAAAAAAAAAAAAAATGATTGGAG
>Ga0123342_1002272_pt1 | contig 31959 bp, 20 predicted proteins | sample Turbeawhitnodule_FD_89960 | JGI IMG/M metagenome (GOLD analysis project Ga0123342, IMG submission 89960) | Root nodule microbial communities of legume samples collected from Mexico - Turtle bean Mexico white nodule | ecosystem: Host-associated > Plants > Roots > Nodule | place: Mexico: Nepantla... | reverse complement strand
TACTGTAATATGGTATCAGAGCCATTTCGAGCCTATCCTAGCGAGTATTTGTGTTGGGCCTATCGTGCCACCCGCTATCGGGCCGCTATCGGACCACCCATAATATATAGTCTCACGCACGAGCTTCTATCTATCACTCTCGGCGTGAGGGGGTGTGTTGGAGATCCCACATCGACTAGAGATGAGAGCCTTTCATAGTATATAAGTGGGTGCAAACCTCACACCATTGAGCCGGTTTTATGGGGTTGAGTTAGGCTTAAAGTCCACTCTTTCGTAATATAATTCACTAAAAAAAATAGTTTGAACCTGAAACAAGTCTATCCTAATAGATACAAACAAAATATAATTATATCAACAAATATTATATTTAATGTATTTATTCCTGTTGACACATATTTTCTATTGTGTGAGCTCATTTGTAACCATTAAAATAATGGTAGTATTTTGTAACTAGAAAGAAAAATTATAATTGTTCACGGCAAAATTATTACTAAGAATAGAAATAAAACCCACAGCCGATTCAAATTTTCATAGCAAAATTATTACTATGAATAGAAACAAAACTCACATATGATTGAGATTGTGCAAGATTGTGCATGTTGTACATCATAAATGAATATTCTATCAAATTTTGTACTTGCACACACAAATTAGTCATACTAGTTTTTTTTTCTTTTTAGCATAAAGTAGGTCAAATTTTAATTATCTAACATTATTTGTTTATACGATTTTAACTATGGTATAAAATTGGTTTTCTACTTAAAAAAGTACAAAGAGTTTGAATTAAAGGTTGAACTTTTGTCTTGTTTTTAGTAAGTAAATTCAAGTGTCTTTATTAATCATCCATTATAGTAAGAAAATAAGAATGATTGTACGAGGAGATTACAAAAACTTACCCCAAATATCAACACGAATCAACTTAAATATTGTATAAATAAAAAAAGAACTAAAGAAAAAAATTCACTTTTTCTTGTTTTGCAATGGAGAGGCTTTCATTCAGATGGATGTGTATCTTGCCGATTATAGGTATATGTGGTTTCATCAGTCAATGACATAAAGAGTAATCTCTTCGAACTCTGGTATCATAATAAAATAATAATTAAAACTTAAATATATGAAAAGAATGTAACAACTACCAAAACAAAATAGCTAAAGAACTAGAAAAAAGAAAAAAAACTAATATCTAATTTAACCTTTATTACCAAATGAAAAGGTAACAAAGTTTATTTAAAACCTGATTTTTTTCCGGAAGGATTCCATTTTATAGTCTCTAGTCTCCCCTCCTCGAAAAAGTGGGACAACTATTTATTTTCTTAAATAATTGTGTATAATATTATATAATAACGTACAATAATTATTATTTCCTTAATCAAATTCGACCCCACTAAAAAATATAATAGAATAATTTGAAAAAAAAACAATTTGAAACTTTATAATCATTTCAATGAATGATACCCAGTTTTGAATAAGAATTAGATGTCGACAAAGTTAATTGATTAAATATCATTGAAGTCTGATTTTAAAATATTTGCTAATAATATTATTTTATGAAATGAAAAATAAATAAATTTTTATTAGCAATATGTACTTAAAATGTCTATGAATTTGAGAATACAAAATTTCAAAATAGTGAATTACTACACAACCATTTCTTCTCTAGAATTCAATTAATCATTTGTAATACTAAAATATTATTAAATATTAATTGGGTAGGACCAAGTAATACAATGAGTTAAGATAGTAAAATGGTCAAATTAGTCATATTAGTTTTTTCCTTTTCAGCATAAAGTAGGTCAAATTTTAACTCTCTATCATTATTTGTTTATATAATTTTAACTATGGTGGTATAAAATTGGGTTTCTACTTTAAAAAAATTACAAAGAGTTTGAATTAAAGGTAACTTTTGTTTTGTTCTTTAAGAATAAAAAATGTCAAATTTCATAATAAAAAGTGCTTGGGTTGATTTTTAAAATTAAACTTTCATTAAGTATATTATATTCTTTTAATAATGTATATTTACTATTAGAATATGTAAAACAAGCGTGAAATATGCAATTTTATATTGCAGAAATCAAATCACAATTAGTTTCCTGCAAACGCGTCTGAAATATAGTAGTGCAGAAAAATAAGATGATCTTATTGTTTGGGTATATGTCTTTGGGAAGGTAATATGGGATAACGTATAATTGTTGTTGACTAGCTCCAATAATTGTATAAAGTCATTGTTGTATCCGAAAAAGTCATACAATTATTTTTCTACCTCACAACTTTTATAGTGTCTTTTTTTTTTTCGTGTTTATCAGTCTTGTTCTGCTATTGGCAATGCTAAAAGTTATATATGTGGTTGTTATATATGTGGTTGTGATTTTCTTCTTTTCTTCTTTTTGGATTATTATTATTATTTTTTTATCATTAAAGACTAAATTGAATAAAGTTGGATTATTATTGTTAACTCTTGTGAATATTATGTTGATTGTTAGATTCTTTGACTGTTAGTTTGGTTTTTTTGAGTTAGAGGGAGAATTTGTTGAACTTATATGTCCTTATCAAAGGGTAGGTTCAATAGTTTTTGAGTTAAAAAAATTACAAAACATATCATAGATAAAAAATATATTTGGAAAAAAATTTCTAGAAAAACTTCTTATAAAACAATGGAATATTTTCTTTTTGTGTAAAAAATTTAAAACTTAAAAAGTCCAAAAGTTATATAAAAAAATCAACAAATTACTTTTACATATAAACTATAATTTAAGTCATAAATATTTTATTATTATTTTTCAAGATTTTTCTTAACCTCCAGTCTAACCTGTCTCGGTTATACATTATTTGACATCTTTATTTTAGCATATTCTCCACAAGGTCTGTTGCATTTTAGTTCTTTCGAAACTTAAAAATCCCCAGTCGAAATCATTTCTTATAATGTGATAATTATGAAGTAGAAAGAGATTGTTGAGTTTGCCTGTATTCATTTTAGTTGAATTTTTCATCTTTAAGAGTGAGTTTGTCTGTATTCATTTTTTTCTAAAAGGTGTGCTTTCTGATCAAATAATTAAGCAATTGGTTTTGCTTTTTCATGCATTATTTAATTTTACCTTTTTAAAAAGAAACAACTTTATGCTTTATTTAAAAGTAAATTCTATTTATTTATTTATTAAATAAATAATTTTAATTAGCATTAGTGCAGAAAACACATATTACATCAGTTTTAGGAGATATATTACGCTGATTGGAACAAACAACCAATGTAATATGTGGAATATTACACCGGCTAAGGCCACAAGCGGTGTACTATGTTAAAGAGTTTTTTTTATAAATTTATTAAAATACAATACAACAATTATTGTTGCTCATACATACCATTAGTGATATGCAAACAAATACTGTAATAATCACAAGTTTAGACATGAAAACAAAAATAAGAAATGCACTTACCATCAAACACAAAATCCATATTTTCATTTCACATCATTTACGGTAAAAAAAAATGATCTAGTAAAAGATGATTTTTCAAACAACATATAAAAATTTATCTAAATCTAAAATCACAAATCTGAGAAAAGAAAGGCCTAGCGAGATACCTTTAGAAAGCAAAGTGTTTTCCTTAGCTTTTTCAACTATATCCATAGGCTCCACCCTGAGATCGAAGAAGAGTTAGCAAAACGAGAAACAAAGATAACACAAAATGTAGATTTATAAATATAATTATGGATATTGAAAGCTATTAAAAATCAAAATTGTCCGAATACCTATAAATAGACCACCACACCCACCAAGTAAACTCAACTCATTTTAAATTATTTTTTTAATTTTTTTTAAACACTTAAGGATATATTACACCGGTTGGTCCTTACAACCAATATGTAATATATCCCAAATATTTACAAAAATGTTATTATGTTTTTATTTACGTCGGTTATCAATTAACCGACTTAATATATCGTTATAGTATATGTTTTTTGGACTAGTGTAGTAGTTAAAATCTTATTAATTAGATATCAATTTTAAATTAGTTTATAAATTTTATTAATAATAAAAACTATTTTAGATACTAATAATTTTTTAAAAATTTTAGAATAATATTTAATTTAATTAATATAGTGATTAATTTTTTTAGTTTATAAAATTAATTTTTAGTGACTAATTTAGAATCTAAAATAATGATAAATAACAATTTAAAAACTACGTTATAAATTTTTTATTAATAATAAAAACTACTTATAAATTTTATTAATAAATTTTTTATTAATAATATAAAGTAGTTTATATAGCAATAATTTTTTTAGTTTAAACAACACTATCCAATTTAATTAATATAAAGACTAATTATTTTTTATCTTCAAATTAATTTATGTTTAATGATTTTTTAATAAAAATAAGAAAAAAAATATTAAAGTATGAGAAAAATAAAAGATTAAATAAGTTAGCTACTAGAACTATATAAAATAAATGAATTTTATAACGTTAAACCCATTTCTCTAACTATACACTTTCAAATTCTATTTACCTCAATCAATCATCATGTCTCACCACCTCAAAAATTATAATAACGTTAATCCTCCAAAGGAGCACCAGAAAGGCAATGGTAACACTAATCCTCCTGAGAAGCACCAGAAAGGCAATGGTAACGATAAGTCTAAGGAGGACAGCCATACGAAAAGTCCTGGAGAAATTGTTACTACTGAAGCTGGTGCTGATGCTGGTGCTAATGCCTTGGTAAACACACATGAAGAAGATCATGGAAAGAAGCAAGAGCCAAAGCAAGACCGAGAGAAAAAGGAAGATAAGAAAGAAGGTGAAGAACCTCATGGAAAGGAAGCTACGAAAGAAAATGAAGAAGAAAAAAAGGAAGCTAAGAAAGAAGATGAAGAAGCTCATGGAAAGAAGCAGACCATCTCTGTGGCTTAATGAACATGAACAAGATAATAATATTATTGAAGCTCAGAACTATGACCAGTGTGACTCTTTTATTTTATAATTTGGAGTGTCTTCAAATAATTTCTGAGCAAGTTTTAAGAATGTTTGATTAATTACATCATGGTACTAACTTGTATGCTGTAATGTTCACGTGCATTATATTGGCTGTGTTGATAATATAGTAGAGTGATTTCAAATTCTACAGCACCATTGCTTCTTTCATTTCTACGTGAACTCACTGAAAATAATAATAATTTTTATTAATTTTTATAACAACTAATTTTAAATTGTTTAACTATTATTTCTGATTAATTACAATATAAAATTTAACCAATAAATCACATTAAACTCTATCATCAAAGAAAGAAATATTTGCATTTTGTAAATTTTATTCGGTTACTTTGCTTTCCTTATTTATCTGTTCCTCTCATTTTCCTATTTGTGGTCGGATAATATATAATACTTAATTTAAATTGACCTAAACCTGATTAAGATTGGTCAATTCTCATATTGATGCTAAAAAAATAAAGAAGAATTCAAATGGAATAATCACGAGTGTTTGCACTAATTTAAAAAGGACAATAGTTCTTTTATAAAAATAGTTCGTATGATCACGGTAAATTTTTCATTAGAGTTAGTACTAAAGTAAGTGAGAAGGAAGGCTAAAAAATTGGAACAAAATAATATAAAAGTTAGGATTAATGCTCTTTTAGATCACTTACTCTCTATCTAATAAAAGTATTAAATTTGCATTAAAAAAATTAAGACCTAAATATTATTAAAAATAAAAATTTAAGTAAATAATGAATAGAAGGTCTATAAATAAATTTATATATTATTTTTTATTTTATTAGAAATTTATCTTATTAAGATTTTTTCTTTCTTTATTCTTTAAAGTTTAGAGAATAACCAATATTTTATTATGTTATCACAAAATATTAACAAGAGATATAAGATAAAGATCAATTCTAATTGCTTTTATTCTTTTATATAGGTAAGTGATTCATTCTCTATTATATAAAATAAGAAAATTACATAAAAGAATGGTTTAATTGTGTTTTTTTTTTTAATTTTAGATTTTTTATAAATATCAGTCTAATCACTACAAGAAAAAATATTTTTAATGGAGGTTACATTTAATATTTTTGACGATTTTAACTTCCGTTAAATTACCCGTGATTTATTTTTTCTCTGATACATCCAGCGTCGTTAACGGATTATCGGTGATTTTAACTAATCTATTGAATGACAATTACTTCTCGATAATTTTTGGAACCCCTGGTATTTCCGATGGTTCTTGGAACCTCTGATATTTCTGGGGGTTTTCAAACCCTTGATATTTCTGGGGGGTTGTCAAACCCTTGGTATTTCTGGCAATTTTCAAATTCATGATATTTTCAACAGTTTTCAAACCCCTGGTGTTTTCAGCAATTTTCAAACCCCCATTATTTCCAACAATTTTCAAACTCCATTATTTCTAATGTTTTTGAAACTTATAAAGATTATTAAATACTATAATAGCAACTAAATGTAACACAAAAACACAAAATGAAACAATTTAGACAACCAAAATCACACTAATAGAGTAATAACTAACAATTGTGTGAAGAAACTAATTACAAACTTAAATTTCCTCAATATTTTTCTACCTTAAACATCTCATTCCCTTTTTTATGACGATGCACCAGTGGAATTGGGCAATTTTATTGTTTGGGAAGTGGATTTGTGCATATTCTATGTTTTTTCTTCTGATAAGGAGATACACACTTAGTGATACTCTACAAGATAAAATAAATATATATGTGTGGGATTATAAACAATTCATAAACGTGATAGAACTATATGGTATGGATGACTACAGAATAATACTTATTGTTTTTTTTTTACGTTTAGGACATGTGTGGGAAATGACAATAGTTCTCCAAAAAATATATCATTTTAAAATAAGTTAATAATGAAATGCATTAGTGAAATACCTTGAAAGGCACATGAAGAGGCCTATTGGCTCCCTGGCAAAGGCTGTTTGCCCACTGTCACAATACAACCACAAGCCATGGCAACCAAAAAAAAAGCATGTAAAACAAATGATACCCAAAAGTTTAAACTAATATTCAAATGAATTAACCAAAAGTTTAAACTTTTTCTTACTCCTTACGAATAATACCAATTTTAGTTTCATTATTTACAAAATTGTATCTCATTGATTTAGATCCTTATACATTGTAATTTTTATATATAATCTAGAAAAATAGTTATAAAAAAAGGTTATATAAAAAAGGTTGATCTAAGAATTATGGGGCAACAATTGTGTGAAGGGAATATACATTTGAGTAAAAGATAGAGAAGACGCACAGTATAAACAAAACAAAAGAAGCACGAAAAGCGAAAAAAAGAAAGGTGAAAAAAAGATAGCATAAGAAATAAAGAGGGTTTTTAACCATCATGAGTCTTTTTTTTTTTATGAAAATGGGGTTGCTATAAAAAAAAATTACAAATTTGGGGCAAGTCGTGTCAATATGTAGAAGTCGTGCTAAGTTGGCACGACTTTGCCACGTCAGCTTGAAGTTGTGCCAACTTGACACGATTTCTGCCATGTCAACCTGAAGTCGTGCCAACTTGGCACGACTTTGTCCAAATCATATTTTTTTTAAATTTTTTTTTTGTTTTTAAATAAATATATATTATAATAAAAGTTATATGTTATGTAATATTTGAAATTAATTTGATAAATAATATTTTTATGAAGGAATAAATACTTAGGTAAAGAAAATGAGGAAATTAATAATCAAATTTAAAATTGAATTTTATTATCAAGCTTGTTTGTGCGGATAATTGCTTCTATTGTGACCTTCGGTTTTGCAATATGAACATTTTTTTGTTTATTTAGAATTGAATAATCTATTTCATGGATTGAATTAGACCTCATATGCTTGGAAATATTGTGGAAAATGTACACTGGGGCGATAAATGTCGTTAGCTGTAAATGACAAAATGAGTAAATAACAATTATAGTGGACAAGGGATACGTACAACTTGAAACTTCCCACAATTCTCTTTTTATTTTCCAAATAATTAATTCTCATTTCTATTTATTTCCAAATGCAATAACAATTTTTTCATATTTTTTATTAATTTAATAACTAAATTAATATATTGCATTACCGTCAAACATGATCCATACACAATTATTCATTTTTTTTATTGCTTAAAACTAACACTCATAGAAAATTATGTATCAAATTAATTTTAAATATTACATAACTTACTACTCAATATATAAATAAGAAAACTTTACAAGAAAATTAAAAAAAAAATATACATATGACGTGGACAAAGTCGTGCCATGTTGGCACGAATTTTGGAGTTTTGGCACGACTTTTACATATGAAGTCGTGTCATGTTGGCAGGACTTGTCAAAATTTGTAATTTTTTTAAAACCGATCCCATTTTAGCAAAAACGAAAAAAAAGACTCCATGATATCAAAATCCCAAATAAAGAGGACACAAGGTGCAAGAAGAGACAACGGTAAAAAGATGGAGTTAGCTGAGAGAATGAACCAAAATATTTGAGACGCATTCCAAAACATGACAAACTCAACAAATTGCAGAGAAAAATATAGAAGAAGCCACCGCTCATGGCTTCCAAACGCTGTCATTCATGTGTCTTCGCCAAATTCTCCTCTCTCGTCGTGCCTTTGTCGCCGACCACGCTCTCTCCACTGCAGTAAAAAAATATTATTATTAAATAATACATATATATAATCTCCAGTCTATTTAAAGAATTAACATTATCTTTAACTTAAAACATCAAGCTAAGCTATTAACTTTGTGATTTTTTTTTAATATATTACCTTTTTTTAATTTCTACAGACTTAGGATATATAACACTTGGATTTTCTAAACATATTCCCTTAAGAGTAATATTGATATGAAACTAGTGAAAATATTGTTTAATTGTTACCGTTTTCATGAATTTTTTTAAAATATTTTACATTATAATAAATGTAATAAAAAGTCAGTCATTAATTAGAATTAGAATGTGTAAGAAGATTCATTAAATAATATAAAAGTATTTAAAGTTTATTATATTTTACATAGATTAAAATTATAAAGAATTTCATGTTTTGTTTGTTTACCTGAAAGATCAAGGAATCAAATGCTTCGGTTGATTGCGATGCTTTGGGAAGGAGTAGCATTGTGGTTAATAGGTAGGAGAGAATCGGAAGACAACGAAACATGGAAATGAAATCCACCCACCCTTCGCCACACACTTTGCCTTAACAGAGGTTTTTAAAACCTCAATTATAGGTGTGGATCTTACTAGACTCTTGCTAGAGGTTAGATAATAAACCTCTGGTACAATTAAATTTATTTTTTTGTAGTGAATAATGTAAATTTAGACGATATTTTTATATGCTAAACAATTTTTATATGATGTTTGTTTAGATGTATTAAACAAAACTTCAAATTCTAACAAATTTACTTCTCAAATTGATTTTCAAATTTTACTTTTCACATTGATTCTCCCTCTTATATTTCCAAATAATAATAATATACAAATTAAAAGAATTCGACAACATATTTTTATATTAGTTTGTTTCACATAACAGACTTACATCTAGTTCTCAATAAATATATTGAATTTCATAAAACAAACTAATACTACAAAGTACAATTGGGTATTGTTTAGACTTGTAACCACTTCTTACTAACCCCTACAAATATTATTTGGGCTCGTAGCCACTCACGGCTAACCTCATGAGTATTCTTTGTGTTTGGAGCGTAGCTACTCCTAGTTAACCCCTTCAATATTGTTTGGGTTCATAGTCACTCTTAATTAACCCTTGAGTACTATTTGGGCTCGTAGTCACTCTTGACTAGCATAAGTATTTTTTTAAGATTGATGTCACTCCTGACTAACACCGTCAAGTATTCTTTGACGCTTAGTCACTCTTGACTAACACAATTAGTTTTTGGATCATAGTCACTCCTGATTGACCCTGTTTAAGAGTATTATTTGCCAAATAGTCACTTCTGGATAAGGAGATTACAAGAGTGATGATAAAAATAATCATAGGATTCTACCACAAAGTTACTTTACTTGAAAATCCAAAATTCTAATTGATTTCACTTTAAAAGACATATCTTTTATTTAACTAAATTCGACACTAGATCATGTGAACTTTAAAGTCAACTTCTTAGATATGATTGCTTTCCCTACACCAGTGAACAGTGTAACTTTTAGAAAATCATGTTTGTCCATTGAGAAACCTAAAGTCTTCTTCCTTTATCTACATCAGATTTTTGCTTGCTCAAAGATGTCTTTAATCATCACAGTTTTCGAAATTTGACTCATAGTTGTTCATAACTAAAGTGATAAAAAAATACATTAAGTTTTTGCTTGACTAACTTCCTCCTATTGCATATCAATGGATGCTTCGATGTCTTTATCTTCCATCTCAAATAGACAATCTAGGTCAACCCCATGATCTTAGAGTATTTCACAATATTTTTGTTGAAAGGTTCTTGTCAAATTGCCTAAGAGATGTTGATGTGACCTACTCATGATGTGGGTGTCAACGTCACTAGCTCCTTTTTTTCTTCATCTCGAACGATAATATTCTCATATTCAAAAGAACGTGTAACACCAATTACTATAGACCTCTACTTAAAACTAAGAGTAGAATTTACCACCATCTCACTCCACCCAATACCACAAGCTAAATGATTCATCCTCACCTTTATGAAAAGATAGACATAACCCAACCAAGTACAAACTTCCTTAACATTAGTTACAATACCCAATGCTACCTTTTCACCACTTTTGTCAAACTGAGATCTCTTAGCTCACACAATTATCTACACAATCTCAAGCATATAGTTCTTTTCCATAGGTAGAATGTGAGTAGTCTTCATTAATTCATCCATTATTACTCACATTGACTCATGTTTCTCCATTGTATGTAATAAGTAGATGATAAAACTCATGAAAATATTATTTCACTCCCATTTTAAAAATGACAAACAGTTAACATACTTTCTAATTGTTATTTATTTAACCTTAGATTTTTTATAAATAACTGAGTAGTTACATACTTGTATGTATCTTTCTTCGTACCATGTCACCAAATAAACTTCTTGAAATCTTAATATTTTTGAATCACACCTAGATATAACTGAAGCTGCTTTCATGACTCAAATAATATATCTACAATTTATCATCGCATGGTGTGCATATTTTGTTTCTAAATTTTGAATTACCATTCAATTCCCATATATGTTCACATACACAAACTCATGAGAGAAATAGGACATTTTTACCTTAAAAAAAATAATATCTATCTTACAAGAGATTATTTGGTTCTTAGCGGAACATATTGTTTTTTTTTCAAGTACTGATTGTTTAATTTCATTTTTAACTATATTTTAAATAATAATTTATATATTTTTTATTTATTTTAAAAACATTAAAAATTATAACACAATGTAGCTACGTAACTCTTGACAATATATATGTAATAAAAAAAAATGGACAATCAACAAAAGAATAAAACACGAATATTATTTTAATTCAAGAAAAAATGTGCTACAAAATTACTTTTTGATCAATAGTTATATATTCATCAATTTAAATATATTAAATTATATTATATTAAAAGCATTTTCAGTGTATTATTTTATAAATATGTTATTATTTCTTGTAATGATTAATTTTTATTTAAATATCATAAATATTGATTAAACAGAAAATCACAGAAGAAATTGTCACCAAGAACAAGTCTGTCAAACGAACTACCAAATACACCCTGCTGCCCACTTCTTTATTTAGGAACATTTTCTATACAAATTTTACATAATAATTGCTCCCAAAAACCTAACAATGGTATGCCATAAGACCTTCTATATAATAACTGCTAAAATACATAACTGAACCCAGTAGCCCACTCCAAATTTCTTTCATAACTATCATAAGTGCCCCTAATCCTATCACAAAACAATACCATTTCATAAAAAGTGAAAGGTGAAGAAACAATCAGAAGAGCTAGCAGAATACCATTTCTTCTTCAATGGTCATATATGCTTTCAGTCTTCCATTTTACTCCCTGTCATGCTGTAAATGAGCCGTACATCTATCTCTTCTCCAATGCATTCCCAAAACTTTGTCTGCGGCTACCTAAAGCAAACCCCTACCAAATAAACAATCCATCAACTTCATCTTGATATTCATCCATTATCAGTTATCAAGCTAAGGTCAACCCAAAATTCGTGCTGATATTGGATCTCTCACAACAAGGTTGCAGACATGAATTTTCAAGATTCTTCACGAGAATATAATAAAATTCTTTTCACGGTCTAGAACATTTTGAACATGACAAACCTCGTGTGAATGGGGACCATAACAAATACTGCCCAACAATCCCCCATAAGCTAAGCAGTGTAAACCAAGCTGTAAAAGGCATGCTACTACATCATCAGCGGAGGTTGGTCCTTCACAAATATAGATGCTGTTTTCAGGTTCATGTGTCATTGTACTTGAACTTTTGGTAGACAATAGCCAACTGAAATTTATAGGATCTTTACATGATATCAAAAATTGGGAATCAGAGATAAGGAAACCCCAAACTTTCTGTGTAATATTAGAGACATAATAAATAAATTCACTTGATACATTCTCAAAATCAGAACTGTTAATTTGACCATTTGATATACAGGTTCTAATCCTATCAATTAATGAACACTTCGACAATTTGAATTTAATGGCTGAAGCAAGGTTTGGAACCATCAGACCCAAATTAACACGCATACTCCATCCAGAACTTCTGCTTAGGAATAACAAAGATTCACCAGCTCCTATCCAAAAATTTGCGACTGATGCAATAAGTGAGGATTCAGAATTGAAGAGATGATGAGTTGCACCTGCAAGTAACAGAGAATATGCAGCACTGGTCCTGCTCATGTCAAAAGCCTTTAACTGATTTATATCTATGTCAGAATCTACAGACAATAAATCACTAGCACAAACTTTATATGCTGAAGCCAGTGTTGTGTACGCTGTTAAAGAGTGGTGATTTAGGGGATGCAGCATGAATTTAGAATCTGATTTTTCTTTAATGTCTTCTAACTGCTCATTTAGACCTTGCGTGAGTATCTTCTCAAGCTTGTCACGACAAGACTCAGGATCACCAACCGAAAGATACTCTGATATGACATCATCAATGCACTCGGTCAATCTTCTATCAGCCATGTCTTTGAGGAACATGGAATATGAACTCGTTGAATCATAACTGAAAGCTGAAATTTCCTAAAAAATAAATTGACCATGATGTTAGGCTGTCTAGTGTCCAACAATCATATCAGTAAGTCGTGGTACTTCCCTTCCCAAGTTTAGTAATAGGAATTTTTATTAGAAAATTGCAGAATGACAAGGCAAAAAAACTGTAGTCGGGTGAGTAGTGGAAAATGTTGGTAAAGGCTGGCTTAACTAAGAGTGGAATATCAATTTCAAAGACTTACTTGCAATGCATGGTCCACGTATGACAAAGGAAGATCACTACATCGTTTGCAACAACAAACAAACCTATACTTTGACCATAGCTCCCACTGTCTCGTTGCCTAGAAAAGAAAAATACAAGTTGAGATTAATAGAATTGATCAATAAATGACGTGAAAGAATGCAAGAACGAGCCAAGAAAAAACGAGGACAAAAACAAGACCAAAAGAGAAAAACTAGAAAGTTTCAAAGAGAAAAGTAAAACTTTAATTATAATGAGAAACACGTTTACATTTATTATTTACCAGACAACTTAGTGTTTAAGTGACAAATTCCCAAATGGCTATGTTCTTATGTAATTCTTATGACAAATAATATAAAAATTAATAAAAGTAAAAAAATAGTTCATACATGCCAGCCAGAGAGGGAATATATTTTATATTTAAAAGCAACTACTAGTTTTCAACAAACATTCTTTCCAAGGTGAGATATTAAACAATGAAAAAGGATAAATACAATATATGCAGAGATTTATCAGTACTAGAAATGAAAACATCATAAAATTGTATTCATGTTAACAAATGAGACAAGCTACAGTGTGCCTGTCAAAAAAGATGCAATTCATCCATTAAAGGACACCAAGGAATAAATAATTAGCAATCCCCTCCCCAAGGATGTACATTAGCTTCTGCAGTATCACCCACCAGTGCTGGATAGTAGCAACATTAACTCTTTCTAAAGTCTGAACACATGATTCAAGTCACTCGTGTTATGCTACAAAGGTCAGGCTAACAAAAGTGATGTAGGACAAAGCAGTAAAACAGAAGCACATCTTCACATTTTAACTATCATTGGTTACATGGACACTTACACTGTCCATTAAGATTTCAAGATTCTATTTCTATAATGTGACGGACTGAAAGGAGTGTCCGAATCCAACACAAACCTGCACCTTCTGATATTAGAGTGTTCAAACTCCATACTTCACAAGTGCATCATATTTCATTATTTGTCAACGTCCATCCAATGGAAGTTAAAAATTACATAACTAAACTAAAATAATAAGAATGCTCCTCAAAGGTCTTAACTCAACAGAACAAGAGCCAACTCGTATGAATAATCCATGATGTACATCTATAACAATTACACCGCTAATACCCACTTTTGATTTGATCTCCATCTTGTTTGGACTATTTTACTCCTTAATTAATATGATAAAAAAACCTACAACAATGTAATGTTTTAACTGCATATGAAAAAACCACCATAATAACTACATATAAAGTCAAATTCAAAAAATGAAAGCACTCTCTCATTTCCTATTTAATCGATTGAGAGTGTAAAATTATTTTAATTAACAGAGCATGAATAATAAAAATAATTTGAAGCATACCTTGGTCTGCAAGATATCCGTATAGGCTACAGTGACCTCTTCTCCCTTTTTAATTTTCTTGATACTCCTCACAACCAATCTAGGGCCATAACCCAACATCTCTACATTTTCATGCACAAAATCACATTCGTTAGTTTTCTATTTTTGAAAAGGTAAGCAAATTAAACAATGAATTAACTAACAACAATGACAACCTTTGGCAAATTCATCACTGCTAACACAAACCCCACCACTACCCATCTGCAAAACATAACTATTGTATCAATATAGGGGAAGCAAAAAAAGTAACATAACGAAGTAGAAGAAGTGTATTTCACTTGTGGATGTGGAGCAATGCGAAGAAGTTCAGGTTCATTGGAAGGAAAAGAGGATAGGATGAACCGGTAGCATGCGTTGGGGGAGCAGCTGTGGTTGATCCAAGAGAAGGTGGGATCGAAAACCGCAATTCCAAGGGCGCGCCCTTCGTTATCGTGCACCTCCACGGCGTTCGTTAGCACAGCGCATAACGCAATGGTAGCTTCCTCCAAAACGGCGTCGTCGTGGGGAACGGCGCGCTGCTCGGCGATGGCTTCGGCCATGACGGTGGCATCGAGCCTGATCCTCTCCGAGACATGGTCGTGGTGATGAGAGGTGAGGATGCGGCGGTTGGAGAGGAGGCCGGCGAGGCGAAAGGAGGGGGAGGGGCGGTGTGAGCGGAGGAGGCGGAGGGCGGCGCGGAGGTGGGAGGAATGGGCGGAGGAAGGGAGGAGGGTCTCGGCGGAGGCGTGGTGGAGGGGGGAAAGGGCGGCGGAGCAGGGAGGGGAGCAGTAGATGAGGGGATTGGGAATGGGAATGGAGGGAGAAGGGCTGGAAAGAGGAGAGAAACAGGCGGAGCAGTGAGTGTTGAGATTGGAATCGTGGAGAGAGAAAGTGAGAGGAGTGAGTGTTGGAGTTATGTCTCTTCCTATTTCTATCTCCTCACTGCTTCTCATCTCCATCTTTCTCTTTCTCTTCTCCACATTTCCTTCATTATCTTAAGCTTTTGCTTGGAATCTCTGAGGGAACATTGTGCCAGTAAACGGGGAATAATCAATAAAAAAATAAAATAATTGATGGAATAAAATTACAAACTATATATATTTTTCTTGAAACTTAATTATAAACATGAATAGAATAATCAATTATGAAGAGAAGTCTTTGAAGCTAAAGAAAGAAAAAATACAAATTATGAATGATCTTGTTAAAATAATCTTTATAAAATATTTTGGCGTCCACACAAATAAAATTAAAAATTATTCATGCGTCACTTCTAGTTTGGATAACAGGGACAAGAAGTGCGGATAGCTATGAGGGAGGAGAGAAACATGATCCTCCATCACTCCAATAGCTTAAGATGATAATGGAGATATAAATAGAAAACGATCCTAAAAAAAATAATGATTTTATAATCACAATATTTAAACTCTACATATTCATTGTTTACTTGAGTGTAAAAATGTTTTTGCAGGTACGCAATCCTAAGACATCGAGGAACTGAAGAGACGAAAAGCTGAAGGACCGCATAGTCGAAAAGATTTGAGACTTGATGGAGGAAATTTGATCTTGTTTAACCGTGTAAGAACATTTTTGGCACTCATCGTGGGAATGAAATAAAAATCTATTGAGAAACCACATGGTAGGTAAGAGAAGTATGATGGGAAGCGAAAGACAGGTGATAAAAGAGGAAGATCACCGGATAGATCCCGTGGAAGCAATGTTAAAGATGAAAAGGGAGTTGGAGAACCTAAAGAAGAAGAAGAATGTTGAGGAGATGAATGCATTAATGGTCGATAATTCCGAGATGAAACAAAAATTGGAAATCGGAAGGACGCCTATTGTTAACGAGGAACACCGAAACCACAAGGACTCCAATGCTCGAACCGTTACAAGGATGGAAGGAGAAAATAGTTCGTACCATCACGCCACAAACCGCATATGTCTGTCATTACATTCGGTTGTCGTCAAGAAGGCACCATTTCACGTAAGGGATCATGGAGGTATCACTCCCAAACACATGGAAAAGTCCAACAATGGACAAGTATGACGAAACCACAGATCCGGATGAGCATGCGGATGCCTATGTTACACAAGTCAGTCTGTATATGACCGAGGACGCCCTGTTATGTAGAGTATTCCCGACATCCCTCAAGGGAACCGCACTAAACTGGTTCACCAGACTACCCCCACACTCCATAAACTGTTTTGACATTTTAGTATCTGATAGTTGTCGTTTTGTTGTCAAATTAAAATGATTCCTAACACTAGAGAGATGATAGTATAGGAGTGGTCAGATGATCTCAAGTCGTCTCTCAACGAATCCAATAGTGAAATTAGTAAATCAATGTTTATAATATATTTGCAAGTAATAGAAGTTAGGAATAATAATAATGATAAAAAAGGGAGTTGAGATAGTTGTGCAGAAAATATAAAAGAGATTAAAATAGCAAATAAGATCCTAGCCGAAAGGTCGAGAGATCAAAAGACCATTATCTCACGAAAGTTAAGTAAAATTATAAAAAAAAATAGAAGAATAAAATAATCTTAATATTGTATCAAGATCTAATGGATAAGTCCAAAACATTCAGATAAAGTTGATGAAATGTAATAACGAACATTATAAATAGGTGATCTATTAATAGGTAGGTAGATTGTTTATTATAAAGATTACAACTTAATTCAACTAATTCTGACTTTATCATTGGAGCACCTTACAGGTACATCCACCCAATGGAGGAGAGAGTCCAAGCCAACGTGACCAAGAGAGAGTCCAAGCCCATCTAACCGAGAGAGAAAACCCAAGTCAATCTGTCTAGGAACTAGAAGCCTAAGTCATCTACAAGATACAGGAAGGCCATGAGGAGGAGAATAATGGAAGTTATTTTACTTCATATTAAGCCCTTTAAGAACATTTTGATGTCCACCGTGAGGCTCAAAATAATTTAACTGAAGACTAAAGAATGACAAGTAGAAAGGGAGGTCAAGCAGGAGGGATGGAGGATAATCCAAATGTTGTGTCAATGGTTATGCTTATGAGGTTACAGAAGGAGTTTGAAACTTTAAAGAAAACAAATGAAGAAGAGATGAGTATGTTGAGGACTGAAAATGCATATAAGTAGCAAAAGTTAAATGAAGAAACAATTTTAAACACAACTTCTTTAGAAACTGTTGAACCGAGAATACGTATCCATCAGAGTACATATAATGAAGCAAGTTTTGAAGCAAAATAAAGGAGGTGACAAGAAACATCAAGTATGTTCTTTGGAACATCTATGAGAAAGCATCCCTTATCAAAAGCAAATATAGAAACTTCATTGCTTGATAACTGGAAGAATCCAACCATGGATAAGTATGATGGAACTACAAATCCTTTTAAGCATATAACAATTTACACAATGCAGATCAACTTGTATACATGGAATGATGTCATTCTTTGCTGAATATTTCCAACAACATTGAAAGGAGCGACATTAAGCTTTTTATTCACCCGTTTACTGATGACTACTTTATGACAAGTACATCATGTTGTTAGAAGTAATAATTTGTCCCTAAGGACGGATATTGAATCCACATGGAAAAATTGAATAATCAAGTAAAAGATTCACTAAATAGAAAACAAAACAATAAAGTTTATTGGGAGTTTGTTAAGATTGCAATTATTAAAAGGAAAACAAGTTAAAGAGTTTGTTGGTTCAATTGGGAAAATTGGGATTGAGGTTCATCCTTCTTACTCTTTTGTATTTTTATTAGCATAGTAATTGATGTGAGTTGATTTTAGGATTGCACATTTTATTGGTTGCTCTTTGTTTATGATTTTTTATTTTTAGCAATGTAAGGTGAGAACCCAAAGAATATCCCCACTGGACACGAACTTAACCAAGTGGTTAAGTAAGTGTGAAGGTTCACTTCTAGAGGGCAAAGAGAAAAACACAATTATATGATGAAAATGATGCAATGGTGTGGAATTGAAGAGAATAAGGCAAAGATAACCAACAATTTAAGAGATAAACGTGAAAGTATAAAGAGGAATGCAATGGAGGGCACAAAGAAAGATAAAAAGAGGAAGAGATGAAGAGAGCTTATGGAAGAAAGAAAGATGTCACACCACTTGGAGAAGAGAGGACTCCAAGATAAGTGGTGCAAAGAGCCGCCACTTGAGATGTTACCCACCCAAGATAAGACTAAAAAATGAGAGCTCACAAGTCTCACAAAATCACTCATGTAGAATTTCTTTACTATTCAAAATTCAATGTGTTAATACATGGAGGAAGGGACCCTTTATATTAGAAGAAATGACTTGGAGGGCAAGATGAGCGAGGGGTAGAAAAGGAAAGGGAGAGGGTCTGCCTAGGGTGTTAACCATGGTCAAAACCGCACCATAGGCATAATTTCTAGAAGTTAGGTTAAAAACCCTAATTCTAGGTGCATGTGTCATGAAAAGTGGGCTTGAAACAAACCCATTTTGCTAAGTACACTCCTATTTATGTTATGTAAACCGACTCTAGCTTATTCTTCTATTTGGACCCCTAAAGTGAGCGCAATTTATTTACAAACATTTTGTCTTGTGAGAAGATCATAAGAAAGAACATTTGATGCTCTTATTTATGCCCAATTCTTCTTCTACTAAGGTTCTTCCAACATTTGGTGGGGCCTTGTCTTAGATGTTGAGATGACTTATGAAAGTGTGAAGTGTTTCTTGTGTCCTTGGTCATCTTCTTGGCTATTTGGGTTGTATCAGCAATATTCTATCATTTGATTGATATTGATGTCCGTATAAATGTCATTTATATCGATTCCTCACATATAAAATTATTAAGAGAGTCTCCTAAATATTTATTCCTCGCATATTTATAAAAATTTCTTATCATTACGATTAGACGTTGATAGAAATTAACATTTGAAATCTATTCCTAGAATTCAAATATGTTAAGTATTATCATTTGGGTCAGAAACTTAGAAGTACTTTCTAGTCAAATCTAAGAAACACACATTACAAATAAAATGACACAATATCAATCATCAATCAATAAAAAAATATTATAATTAAATATCACTTCAATACATAAGAGTTTGAATGGATTACTCACAATCCCAAAGGGTAGAATTAGCCACTCATGTTGGTTATTACAAGCATGAAGAACAGGAAAATAAGATTCAGGATGTTTCTCCTTAACGGTTGCCTCCTCTAGGATTTCTAATACCTTTTATTCTCCCAATTGGATACCAATCCACTAAAGGATGTCTAGGGTAGTGTCTCATGCCTCATATTTAACCTAGTTGAGCTTGGGCTAAGTGACTTCTCCGCTGGGCAAGTTGCACGAAAACAAACCCAACATCACTAGAGTGATCTCGTTTGGGCGATATTGGGCTCGCTTGGGCGAGATCCTCTGGGAGCTTTTGGCTTGGGCGAGTTTGGGTGAGTGCTGGTGCGTTCCAACTTTCCCTTTTAGCTTTGTATATTCTCCTTTTTCCTTTTCATCTCCAAACTTCCCTATAATTTTGAAATTAACACAAGTTTGGGAATAAATCGTTCTTATTTAAATTATAATCACAAAATATGTAAAAATGTATAAATTCATAAATTAGGGGTTATATTATGTTTATTTTATTAATTAATATCCATAAGTGCATGTATTTTAATATGAAATATTACTTAAGTCTGACACTTATCATTTACTACCTTTATCCATTGATTGTTTTGATATATTTGTTGAAAAGTTCGAAGCACAATTTGCTACAAGTCGTCCACATTACTTAACTTCAATTGTACCTAGTCAATATAAGGCAAGAAAAAGGAGAATCGCTCAGGTTGTTCATGGAACACTTTGAAAAAGTTGCATTGAGTATATGCAATTTAAGTCCCGAAGTGACAATGCATCATATGATCACAACGTTGAGGCCGAGACCGTTTGTCGACAGCCTCTGTAAGAAACCAGCCATTAATCTAGATGATTTAAGACAATGAGCCACAAAGTTTATGCAGATGGAGGAGTTGAGGTTAGAAATCAAGTAAGAGCAGATGGTGAAGTTGAAAAGAAACAGGATGAAAGAGAAGGAGGTCAGCAGCATAAAAGAATGAGAGAGTGCATCGTGGACCAAAATTCCCACAATACACACCTTTGAGTATTAACCAAAATCGAATATTACAATAAGTATTGACGACAGAAATAATACCCGCACCAAGAAAGGCTCGAACACCAGAACGAGTTAATCGAAGTAAACATTGTCAGTACCACTAGAATTATGGTCATCATACAGAAGAATGTATAACATTGAAAGACCGAATAAAAGAACTGATCCAAGCTGGGCAGTTGAGGCATTTCATAAGACATGTAGGAATTCCGAGAAGGGGAAGAAGAAGCCCATAACAGAAGGAGAGAAGGTATGGGAATAGAAGGGAAGAAAAGTTTGATAGAAGAGATGAGAGAAGGGAGGAAAGGGTAGAGAGAAGGGAAGAAAATGAGAGGAATCGTCAAAGTCCTCAGAGAAATCGTCAAAGTCCTCAGAGGAGAAGAAGTCGAGAACGAATTTCGGGAAGACCTATAAGAGGATTTATTAATACAGTTTCAGGAGGATTTGCCAGAGGAGGAATATCTTCGTATGCCATAAATAATCATTTAAGAATGGCTCCAACAATGTATTCGATCTTTCGGAAAAGAAGTATGTCGCCAATTACATTTACTAATGAAGACTTTCAAACAATTGATCCAGATCAGGATGATCCTATGGTGATTACGGTAGAGATAGTAGAGTATATAGTGATGAAAACTTTGGTAGATTAAGGAAGTTCTGTTGATATCTAGGATTGGGAGACATTTCAGAAGTTAAGATTGAGGGAAAAAGATATTATGCCACACCGAGAGCAAATAATCGGGTTTTTGGGTGAAAAGGTAGATACAGGGGGATACATAAATGATACAAACCAATTAGACAAGGAGATAACCAAGTACACAACAGACACTTCACAATTAAGTCAGTCATCTCAGCATCCAAGACAAGGCCCCACCAAACTTCAGAAGGGCCTCAGTAGAAGAAGAACTGGACATGTGTCAGAGTATCAAATGTTCTTTCTTCTGGTCTTTTTAAAAGACAAGTTTATGTAAATAAATTGGGCTCACTTTAGGGGTCCAAATAGAAGAATAAGCTATCACTTAGAATAAATTGGGGTGTACTTAGCATAAATTGGGCTTGTGGCAAGCCCACCTTTCATGAAAATTGCACCTAGGTTTAGGGTTTCTTTGACCTACCTTCTATAAGGTTTCTCACAAATGATACCCCTACCCCTCTATCTTGTTCTCCAAGACACTTTATCCTATAAATAGATTGTCTTGCCTCATGTATTTTTACAATTGAAATTGAATAGAAAAGAACTTGTGCTTGAGTGATTAGTGAACTTTGTCTCCTAAAGTTCTTGGGTCTTATCTTGAGAGTAGTGCACCTCAAGTGGCAGCTCTGCAACACTCATCTTGGAATCATCCACCATTCCAAGTGGCGTGATTCTTTGCTCTATATTCCATAAGCTTTCTTCAACAATTCATCTTTTTCCTTTCTTATTTGCTGCCATTAACATTCCTTTTATATCCTTGGTTTCTTTCGTCTTGTTTCTTTCCATTATATATTTTTTATTTCCACACCTCATTATCATCAACACCACATAATTGTGTTTTTTCTCTTTGCCCTCTAGAAGTAAATCTTCACACTTACTTAACCACTTGGTTAAGTTCGTGTCTAGTGAGAATCTTCTTTTGGTTTCTCACCATAATTGTTAATTCAAAGAAAATCCTAAACAAAGTGCAACACATAAAATGTGTTATCCTAAAATTAACAAAACCGACATTGAAATATTATGAGAGAACATAACACAAGAGCAAATTCTCTGCTAAGTTAGCAAGTTACAAATGACAAACTCAACATAATTCGGTCATACAACAAACCATGAGTAGTCTGAAAGTTGGGGTAGAAAAGTGTTTGACAACAAATATAGCTCAAAGATGATTGGATTAAGATCTATAAATAATTTATTAAGAATCAAGAGAAGGGTGCAGAGAATGACGTAAATATTGCAAGAAAAGCGACGAAGTTTGTTATGATAGGAAATGACTTATACAAAAGAGGACACTCAACTTCATTGGTAAAATGTCTTTCACAAGAACAAGTTGAATACATCCTCCAAGAATTACATGAAGGAATATGTGTTTTGCATTGTAGTGCTCAAACAATGGCAACAAAAGTCTTATGTGCGGAATATTATTGGCCGCCAGTGCGAAAAGATTGCAATATATTTGTGAGGTCCTATAAGAAATGTCAAGAATTCAACAATCTCAACCATATGCTTTCTCAAGAGTCGCAAGGAATTAATTCACTGTGTCCATTTACAAAATGGGGAATGGATATCCGAGGTCCATTTCCTCCAGGACGAGGTTAAACTAAGTTTTTAGTTGTGGTAATAGATTATTTCACAAAATTGATAGAAGCATAAGCCGCGACAAAAATAACAGGGCAACATGTCCAAACCTTTGTTTAAAAAAATATTGTTTCTATATTTGGTATACCATATACCATGATAACAAGAAATGGCCGACAGTTTACTGATAAAAAAATTGTGGAATTCTATGTAAATTTGGGAATCAAACCGATAACAAGCTTATTCGAACATCTACAAAATGAATCGACAAGCATAGTTAGCAAACAAAATCATACTCGTCTAACTAAGAAGAAGGTTTGAAAATGCAAAAGGGTATATGGGCAGAAAAATTACCAGAATTGTTGAAACATCAATTGGAGAAACTCCTTTCAACCTTATATATGGAACTGGTGCAATGATACCCGTGGAAGTCGGAGAGCCGACACTACAAAGAAAAATTGAAGATTTGGGAATAAATGATGAATGTCTTCGAAGAGACTTAAATTTACTACAAGAACTCCGAGAGAAGTGAAAAATTCGAGAAAAGGCTGTAAAGAGAAGAGCAACAAAGAGATTCAATGCTAAAGTCAAACCGAGAACCTTTAATGAAGGAGATTTAGTATGATGAATGAGAACATAAGAAAGAAAATATCCAACCCAATGGAAGTTTGCACCAAATTGAGAAGGACCATTGAGAGTAATCGAAAATCTACAAAATGGCATTTATATACTTGAATGGTTGGATGGAAAAGTGATTCTGGAAACATGGAATGCAAGTCACCTGAAGTTTTATTTTAGTTAAACAATCAAGATTGTAATTTTTGCTTAGTCTAGGTTGATTTCACTAAAAAACATGAATCCCTCTAGAGATCATCAATGTATATATTACCTTTTGGTCAAGGAAGCTTTCACTCCAAGTGAATCCCTCTCGAGTTGGTATCATCAATGATGATTTATATAGATAATAAAGGCAATGTGACTCACATCCGATGCCAATCGTCCGACTTGATATATGATTCTGCTAGGTGACATTATTTTAAGTGAAGGTGAGGACAATATCATGGTATTTAATCAATCTAGAAACAAAAAACAAATTTAAAAGGAAGGCGAGGACATAAAGATTTGAGTCAATAGTAAGAGATGGAAGGGGTTAAGTTGTACCAATGTTCCAAGCTTGTGTTTATGAACCACTGATAACAGTTATAAAAGGAAAGTTGCCATCTTTAGTGACGAAAAAGAAAAAAGAACAATTGCCATATATGTGAGCAATTGTAACATAGTCAATAACCCAAGGACCAATGGAAGGTGATTGATTATAAGTATAGGAACAACATGTGACTCATAAGTATAGGAACAACATCTATTTTTTCAAGATCAAATCTTAAGGAAGAAATAAAATTATAATTTTCACAAATATTAAAATAGATTATCAAATAACAATTATATAAATATCAAGTAATTATTTTAAAAAGATAAACAATTACATATAATTAAAATTTCATAAGAATCTCAACATGTATTATTTTTACAAATGTTGAGGTGAAAAACACATCAATGAATTGATGGTGGATATCAAACTGATTTGCTTAGTAAAATAAGTGATCTTAAAAAAAAAATAAAACTAAGAACCACAAAACAAATAGAACATAATACCTTTAGATTACGCAATGAATTAAAATTTATACAATTAAACATTCAAAATTGAGAGTTATTCATTTTTCACGTCACATAAAATAAATAGTAACTAAAAATATTTTAAAAAATAGAAATAATCAAAATATATATCTTAAAAGTAATTTAATTTAATAAAATTGAATTTTATATTTCCTATGAAATTGCATAACAAAATAATGATTACTCAAATGAATAAAACAAAAGATAGAAGAGAATAATAAAAATAAGTTTTTTGAATTAACTACCCAAAGCAAAGCATGAATTCTTATTAAGATCATTCCTCAACAACAAGTTGATTTACTATCTTTAACGAAACTTCACCTAAAGTAGCATCTCAATTGGATAAGTTCACAATTGGATAAGTTCATGTTCCAACGAGAATCACAATATTCTTAATTATTTGATGTTCCAATATGAATGTTGGTTTGACACGTCTCAAGGTATATGTGAATGCCCATTAATAAGTAGTAACTCCCAACGACCACGTGAGGACATAGACCAGCACGCACCACATCACAAATTCCAAGCTTTTCAAAACAAAAGCAAAATATATAAAGCAATGATAACTTTACAAAGAAGTGATTTTGGATCTCCACAACTTCATTTCTGATATATGTACACACTAATACGAAACGGAACTTGGACACGAATATGTATTTAATATATAAATTAGAGATACTATATCAATGTATATATTATATAATTATAAATTATAAATTAATAATAAAAATTTATGGTATAATTATGTTTCAAATTTTTAAGTAAAAATTTTATAATTGATTTAAAAGATTTATTTTTTATTTTTATAATTATAATAAAAATTTATACAATAAATTTAAATTTTTAAAAAATTAATATATTTTTTCTTATTTAAATTGTATTAGAACGAAATTAAAATTTATATTTTTTAAATGAACATTTCATATCAATATTCAATATATTGTTCGACACGGATTTAAAAAATGTATTTGAACTTCATAATTTTTTATTTTTTATTTATTTTAACTTTAGTGGTTATAGGTGTGTAAGAACACGAAGAAGAAATTAGAAGATGTTCGATGAACCTTTAAGAAATAATATTATAAAAATTTAACAAAAATAAAACAAATCTTTTAATAAATTAACATTAGTTTATAAAAAAATAAAAATAAATTTTAAATTAATTTTTATAAAAGAGTTTTTATAAGAAATACTTATAGATACATATTTTAAATATATGAACAAATATTTTTCTTAATAAAATAGTCCTTAACGTTGTTAATTTTAGAGATCAAATTATAAAATGAATTTTCATTTTTAACCATTTTTAAATACGAAAGATAAAACTATTTTTAGTCTTGTTAAATCAACTACATTTTTTTTTTCTATTTTTATTGTTATTCCTCTAAATTACTGTTTCCTAAATTTTATTTACAATTTATGATGATTTATACTATAAAATAAATTAAACAAAATTTAAAACCATTATCATTTTAATCAATTATAATTTGAATTTAACAACTGCGTCTTTATGTGAACCTTTGAATTTTCTGTACCAATCTGAGTCGGTGCGTGTTCCTTATCCAATGAGTTGATAAATGTCGATAATACATTTTTTTTACACATATTCTTTTTCTCTTATTTAACATTTTAGAAATTACAAAAAATATATATTAAATTTAGTAATACATTTTATATAGTATATTTGGTTGTTTTTTAGCTTTTTAGTTTTTTTGAATGCTTCTTTTAGTTAAAATACTATAAACCTGTGGGTGTAATTTAAGATAAATTTTAAATATAATTTTTTTTATTCTGACTAATAAAATAAGAAAATATATATTGACAAACCTCAACAAAATTTACTAATAAAAATAATACAAATAAATAGGAAATATTTTGTTACTAATAATAAACCAAATTCAACATATTAAAAATTTGAAAAATTGAGTAATTTAAATTTGATAAAATTTATTATTTTGATGTCTTTTTTTTATGATTTCCTTACCTATTTGTGGATCCCACTACAACCATGTTCAACAAAAAATGTGGCTATAAAATTGCTTCATCATCAAACTTTTTCCTTCAATGCTAAAAGAAACAAACCAGAACACTGCTTACACACCTAACAATGGTTATGTCTGTGTTGTTGAGCTTCATTTTCCCGCCGCCACCTTCTCTGGTGGTTTCTACCATGTCAGTGATAAGTCTCGTGTCACTGGCAAATGCTGGTTTGTCAGAAGTTAGAGGGAAGCATTTGAACTATTCAAAGTTTTGGAATGCTAACCCTTCTTCAGAAAAGCAGATCAAGTTGTCAAGTAAAGCTGGCATGCTTCTGTTATACACTCCTGCTTTTCTTGCTAGCCTTGCTTCCTTCTGGATCTTTCCTCATGAAGGTCTCAGATCCACCGTCCTTCAATCTGCTGTTACCTTGCATTTCTTCAAGAGGGTCTTTGAGGTGAGTAACACTAATGCTTGTTATGCTTATGTAGATATGTTCTCACACTGATACTTACTAATTACCATGCACAAAAATATAAAAAAATACCCACTAGGTTTGGAATTTGGAATTAACATTGCATTATATATATGGAAGAAAAAAAAAGTTAGTTGGGTTTTAAATATCATTGCTTTAGGTTTTGTGAGAATGTTTATGTGAAGTTGTTGCTGATACAGTCACAATTGTGGTTTTGAGTAAATAAAACCTTTATGTTGCGGTTGCAATTAAATTGTAGAGTGCAATTTGAAACCCTATGTTTTAATGGTTTGTGATGATGAAATGAATTTTAGGAGTGTTTAGTACAAAGTTGTTTTTTCCCCTTTTTGTAGTGATTTTTTCAGTTTATGTTAGCATTCAATTTTGAAAACCGTCTTGGTAGTTTGTTTGGACGATGGAATATAGAATTTTGCAGGGTTTTAGAATTTGGTTCGGGGTCCATTGTATTTGTCAGCAATTGTCTACAATATTAAAGGTCGTGTTGAAAACTCGTAAACCTTGGAATCTAGTAACATGTAAAAGGGTTCAAGCATGTTACATGGTTATAAAGAACAAGGTTTTATGTTGGGGTTAGGGTTTCATTGCTATCTTTGTCATTGCAACGATAATGATTGCAATGAATCCAAAAACCTCGAGGCAGCAGCTAGAATCACGGTTCACAAACCTTTTTTAAGAACCTGGGCAAAGAATAATCGTTCAATGTTTGGCTGGAAATGGCTGGGTTTTTGTTTTCTTAGTGCTGAAGTAGTTTTTCTTTTTTTCTGTTTGGTTTCTGGTACCTGGGCTTATTGTTTTATTGTTGCTCTATGATTGCTTTTGGGAGTTGTAGAGTACACAAAAGTGAATGCAGTTGTTACTCAACTGTGTAGATTCTGTTTGTTCACAGAGTTGGAATAGATGGGATTGTGTGGAAGAAATTATATGCCTTGCTTATGATTCAACTGGGTTTTAAATTATGGTTTTTGGTCACAACTGGGTTTGATGCAGTCCACAATCATGGCTTGGTAGTTTTCTGGAGGCTGCCTCATCACCATGATGCAATCTGCAATCTGAATTTAAATTATTCATTTTTTCTACTTTTCTAATTTAATTTCTCATTTATTTTTAGAATCAGTCTTAAGGAACTTCTAGAAAGGAGCACCCTTGTACAAGGCTTTTATCAAATACTTGATAAGAAAGAATCTAAGCTCTGTTTTGATGGGAAATGGTTGATTCTTGTTTTTATAACACTAAACAACCCGTGGTGCCTTATTTGCTTGTTATTTTATTTGATTTCAGATGAAGTAAGAATGTTTGTTAATGTGCAGGTTCTGTTTATTCACAAATATAGTGGAGGCATGACTCTTGAATCTGCAATCCCCATCACTCTGAGTTATTTCCTATCAGCTGCAACTTTGATCTATTCTCAACACCTTACAAATGGCCTTCCAGAACCAGCAATGAATCTGTTGTATCCTGGCATTTTGATGTTTGTGGTGGGCATCCTTGGCAACTTCTACCACCACTACCTTCTATCCAACTTGAGGGGAAAGGGTGAAAAGGAGTACAAGATTCCAAAGGGTGGCTGTTTTGAGCTTGTGATCTGCCCCCATTACCTCTTTGAGATCACTATGTTTTATGGAATCTTCTTCATTTCTCAGACATTATATGCACTATCATTTGCTGTAGGCACTACTTTCTATCTGCTTGGCAGGAGTTATTCAACTAGGAAATGGTATCTTTCTAAGTTTGAGGATTTCCCTAAGAATGTTAAGGCCATCATCCCATTTGTCTTCTAAATTGGCAGGAACAACTAGTTATTCTTGAGTTACATGAAATAGGTTGTGTTTTTTGGAACTATGACTCACCAACATCAGAATTTTGGTGATTCAATCTGTAACTTTGGGTCCTTTTTTAAAGTGGATCTATTGAAAGAGGAAAAGAAGAAAGTACCTAGTTATATCTAATGTCATTTGGTGGCTTTAGAAAAGACTACAACTTTAGAAGAAAAAAAGCGTATTCTGCACAGAAAACCATTTAAAAATGCATAAGATATCTGTCCTAAAGGATATTTGGACTCCAAAAGCCCATGCTCATGTGTTGTAATTGTAATTCAAGGTGTGAAAAGGTCTAAGAGAAATCTTCAAAGTGTAATTGTAGTGCAAAAATGAGGATTTCTTAAAAGAAACATGGTGTCAAGCCCTAATTTCTTAATTTTCACTTTGATAAAGATATTAATGTAGTAAAAATGCTGCTGGAGTTGTTTGAATTGGGATACGGGTATCGTTATCTTAATTCGACTTAAAAGTATTAAGTTAAAAGTTAAAATTTACATTTATTTATACATTTAATTTGTTCCAATTATTATATTCAAAAGAAGATGAATATTTTTTATTTGATGTGGTGTATCAAAAGGAGTGCACATAATAGTAATGGAGGAAGAGAGGTTCTAATAAATCCTAATTGCAGAAAAATAAAGAAAAGAAAATACAAAAGAAATTTTTATTTACTTGTGTATGTGAGAATAAAATACATAAATAGAAAAGGAAAGTTGGTCAAACAAACAAAGTTCAATAACTTAAAACAGAAAAACTAAATATGTTAACACCCCCTCAACCTGGGGAGTAGATATTGGTCAGACCCAGCTTGGATTTGAGAGTAGAGAACTGTGTGAAAGCAAAAGGCTTGGTGAATATGTCAGCAACTTGCATGATAGAAGTAATGGACAACAGTTTGAGGAGACCAAAGTTAAGTTTTTCACGAACTAGGTGACAATCAATTTCGATGTGCTTGGTGCATTCATGAAAGACTTGATTGGATGCTATTTGAAGGGCAGATTTATTGTCACAATACAGGGTTGCAGGCTGGGAGAGAGGAATATGTAAATCCTGAAGGTGGTAAGACAACCATTGTAGCTCACATGTGGTGGTGGCAAGGGCTCTATACTCGACTTCGGAGGAGCTGTAGGAGATAGTTGGCTGCTTCTTTGATTTCCATGATATTAGGGAATCTCCTAAGTAGATGGAATATCCAGTGTCAGATTTGCGTGTGGTAGGACATGTTGCCCAGTCAGAGTCACTAAAACCACAGAGGTGAAATGAGCTAGTATGAGAAAAATAGTCCTTCACCAGGGGTGCCCTTGAGGTAACGCAAAAGGCGCGAGACAACTTGTTGATGATGAGTTGTGGGTGCAGATGTGAATTGGCTTAAATTGTGGACAACGAAGGCGATGTCTAGTCGCGTGTTGGTTAAGTAGATTAGACGTCCAAGGAGTCTTCTGTATTGGGAAGTTTCATCAACATCAAGAGGGGAGCCTTGACCGGGAGAGAGACGGAAGGTGTGAGTCATAGGAGTGGCCTGTGCAGAGTCAAGCATGTCAGTTTCGTGAAGAAGATCAAGAGTATATTTGCGTTTGTTAGGATTGATGCAAGAAGGGGGGGGGGTGAATTGTTTATAAAATATTTTCACAAATACTTTCTTTAGAATGAATCTTTAACAATCAATTCAGATAAGCAATTTAGAAAGCCAATCAAATAGTCAAACATAAACTGATATCAGAATTTCAATCGGTTAAAAGCACGATTTAATCAGTTGTTTATGACAGCGAAAATTTCAAACAATTATGGAGAAGAGAGATAGAGAGATTTACACACAAGGTTTATACGGGTTTACAAACAGTTTTATAGAGTGTAATTTGAACAATTACAAGAAACTAAGAAAGGGTAGAAAACACTTGAAATTACATTACACCAGAAACCCTATTGATCAGTTCTTGAATCATAGCAAATCCCAAAAACAATCTTGCTAAACTTGGAAAAACACATTTTCTCAAACAGTTGGTAATCTCTCTTTTTTATCTCAAATCAGAGTGTAAAACTTCTCTCTTTTTATTCGTGTTAAACATTTGAAAGAAGGTTATATTTATAACCTTTGAAAAACATCTGTTTAAGGCATATTTAAACAATTGAAACAGTTAAAATAGGTTTTCGAAAAGCTTTTATGAAAACTCACATTTAATCGGTTGAAACTGCGATTTAACCGGTTGAATGGTTTCAGCAGTTATACAACTGATTCAAAAAACAGTTTCAAAACTCCTTTGCCAGCTTAGTGACGAACAACCGATTGTCTCAAAACTTTAATCAGTTGTTTTTCCAATTGCATGGAAAAACACCTAGTTCTTTAAAATAGATGGAAACAAGCTTTGTGTGAGAATCAAGACTGATCTTACAAATATTCTAAACCCCCTTAACTAAACCAAAACCTAAAAAGCAACACAACTTCAAGTTTCATGAGGATTTGATACATCAAAGCTTCCCATCTGCAACAACGTAGACTTAAATGAAGACCAGAACTGTTGCGAGCAATTTCTAGTCCCAAAAAGTAAGTGAGATGACCTAAATTTTTTACCTTGAAGTGATGGTGAAGGGATGCAGTAGTTGTCTTGATTTCCTTCTTGTCATCACCAGTTAAGACCAAATCATCAACATAAACAAGAATAAGAGTGAGTTTATCGTTATTATATTTAAGAAAAAGAGAGTGATCAACAACAAAAATAGAGTAATTATTTGATAAAAGAAAAGTAGAAAGCTTGGCGTACCATTGGCGACCAGCTTGAT
>Ga0123342_1002271_pt1 | contig 31997 bp, 16 predicted proteins | sample Turbeawhitnodule_FD_89960 | JGI IMG/M metagenome (GOLD analysis project Ga0123342, IMG submission 89960) | Root nodule microbial communities of legume samples collected from Mexico - Turtle bean Mexico white nodule | ecosystem: Host-associated > Plants > Roots > Nodule | place: Mexico: Nepantla... | reverse complement strand
GTGAAGAAGAAGAAGAAGAAGAAGAACCCTATTGTTGGGTGCAGGCATTGGGTGCAGATCATAATTTAAGTGTTTTTAATTTCATTAAGGGTAATATGGTCTTTTCACAAATCTGATTGGGTGTCAGTCACAAAGCATTGGGTGCAGGGAGAATGAGCCCCTTTTAAGATGGAGAAAAGTAATCTGATTTCGTTCGAGTGAACTCACTTTAGTGTATTAATTATAAGAAACAAAAACAATATCGTCTTACTTTAACTCAGCTTCCACTGGAAAGGTTCCCACTGCGCATTTTAATGCAACTTATTCCTATGCAAAACTTCTAAGGTCCAAAAAAATAACTAAAAATACATCCACTGAAAGCAACCTGCTACATGATGGAGCACTTGCTTTCTCACAAGACACCTTTTTATCTCTTCACACGTCTTGAAAAGCACTATAGGTTTATTCAGGAATCTAGCTTGAGGCATCTGTTGTGCTGCCAACACCTTGACCATAATTCTTCTTGATAAGGGTAGCATAAAGTTTAAAATTATTATTTCCTTTCTTTCAAGAGGAAATGGTGTAACAAAATCTGTGGATAATTACCACAGGGAAGAAGTTCTAATTTAATTATTATTTGCTCCCTTTCATACAAGCAGACTATGTTGGACTTCCACAAACGAGAAGACCAAACCAGAAAGTAGGCACACACAGACATAATCCACATTTTGCACATAAAAGACCCCTTGCGGTATTTCCAGAGTTCCTAGCATACCATTATATTAGTCAGCAAAATTTATATACACAAGATGACATATAGCAAAGAGATTGGTAAAAGGAACAATAAAAAATGAACTCAAAGAAGGGCTAGAAAATAAACAAGTGCCTGCCTGTCGGGTAAACTACCACTGAAAAAAGTGTAACATGTAATCTCGTGCTAGTGTCAGAATTCTTCATGTTCCACCCCGCATCAAATAATAAATTATAAAGGAGTAGGGTAGCATCAACCATAGCTCACTCGGGTAGTTTCAACCGGTGGAACAACACTAAAAAACTTTGCTCAGGTACTACATAAAGGAAACCAAGGTCTGCACCTTTCATGTATGGTCCCATGCCCTAAATATGACAACAGCAGAACAGGAAAAATGTCAACAGAAATTCTACCAGAGTTTTACTAACGAAGACTATTGATCATGAGAAAAATCCAACGCCTCTGACTAATTTACCTTGCCATTAAGTTGGAGCAGTTCCCCATCGACCCATTTTGGATTTCGAAAACCATAGTCAGCTATTCTCCCCTGCCCTTTATAACTAGCAACCTATTTGGAAATAAGTGCAGTATTTAAGATTAGTTGCATGTTTCATGAACATCACAAACTGAACAAAATAACACAAACTGAAAAAGAAAACCCAAGCAAAGAAAGATGAAACCAATAAAAACTATAAGAGCCTCAAAAACATCAAGTACATATAGAAAGCAAGCAACCTCCAAGAAATTAAAGCAAAATATTTAATTCTTTTGGGAGTACACTAGATGTCACCTTTTCTTGGTGTAGAGATAGCTATGAGTAGCCTTTGCCTCTCCCAGCAAAGGCTACTATTCAGAATTTTTATATATAGATTAACTAATTCATACAATATACATATAAATGCTCAAATTTTTAAAAAAATAGTCAAAATTCATGACATATTCATAATTAACAATAAAAGATCATTGATCGATCAAACTATATTACTAGATAACAATGCAAGTCAAGGAAACAAACAAAATTCAAAAGACATTCAATAAAAAGTGAGGGTGAGTGTCGCATTTGTTTGAGTACTGATAGGACAAGGAATGTGGAGTTAGACAATGGCAGTAAGCCCAAGGTTTGGAGGGTATGAAAGGAGATAAAAGGGTGTGAAGAGAAGTGCTGCAGTGGCAGAAGATGTAACAGAGTCAGTTAAGGAGTGAGAGGGGTAGGGACAATACAAGGGAGATAAATAAGACGTAGAGAGGAGAGAAATCTGTTAAGAAGAAGGAATAGTTTTTTACTTGAAGGAGCTTGTTCTGTGGCAGTAGCATCGTTAACCCACCCTACTGTATTAGTAATAGTATTAGAATTATCTCATCCATCTTGTTATTCTCTTCTTTCTATTTTCGGATCCCAAACAAGTACTCTTTTCATTTCTATCCAATACAATAAAAGTACTGCATAAAACAGAGCACTAGAGCATGTGGGCATTGACATGTTTGTTTGACCTGATTGGAGTGAAGGTTATTTTCAGCAGCAGGATGGAATTGGCTTGATAATCATGCTTCAACTAGTTAAGAACAAAATGAAACCTTGTTTGCAGCAACCAATAGCTATTGAGGACAAGGTGAATACTGCTTAGGGGGAGAATTGCTACATATTCCCCATTAGTAATTAATGTTAGTCTAAGAAATACAAGGGGGTATGTCGAAGGCCTGCAACTGATTAGGTCCATTGAAGGCGGGTTTATGTCTAGTAGACTAGTAGCTGTATATAAATATGAAGAGGGATGAGGGATGTCATCTTGTCAATTGTGAGAGAATTTAAGCCTTTGGGTATTGGGAGGTGTAACCCTCAAAGTTCTGCGAATTAAACTCTGCATTGCCGGGAGATATCCCATAATCTTTCTAATAAGATACCAGATTTCTCACAACAGGTTTGAGGTTATAGTGTAAAAGATTGTTGGAGAAAAGGTCTAAAGCACGATGGGCTAAAGTTAATTTCGAAATTAAGTATAATGAGCGCCCAACACCCAATACATCCATTAAAATAGAGCCTTACCACTCCTAAATCATCAGGATACATCCCACGATTGGTGTTGCGATTGCCTCTGCCAATTTTAGCACGGAATGTCACCTGCACCAAAAAAATCATTTCTTGTCATGCTCACACATAAACTTGATAGAAGTTCACTATGATAATAGGATCAAGAAATTAAAAATGTATAAACCTGGCCAGCAGGAACATTAAGATCCCCAGTTAACTTCACAGCCTCCACATATTCAAAGAATCCAACGTCTGAAGTGTTATTTTCACTGTTCACTTCATTCCAATGTCCAAATTTTCGCCTCAAATGAACTATTTCCATGCCATAAGGGCCAAATGCACCAACATAGAGCCCTGCATTTTGACCGGCACAATCAATTTTTAGTTCTGCTTTACCTAAATTCCATACAAAAAATATCATTTGCACAAAAGGATAAGCAACCTCACCATCAAAAGGATCAGAATCCCCTCTTGAACAGATAATCCGGTTAAAATATGTATCCCCAGATAATCTAGTTCTTTTATGTGCTTGACTCATAGCAACTCTGACAATATCACGCATGCTTTTGGAGATCTAGATGAAGCATCAGTCAGTTGTTTGAAGGTAAACCACAGTAAATCAGGTGATAGTTAAAAAAAATTCAATGGGTCACACAAGTAGTTAAAGATCAATTTTCATGGGAACTGATATTACCATTATTTGACTGTTATACTGTTATCATTTATGTCAGAATATTCATTGAACTCTCACCTATACTAAGGTTGGCTAGATTACAATAATCAACAGTGATATTGATGTAGATTGTGACCATATGCTTAGCCAATTAATATGTAGTTGTTGCAATTGTAAATAACCGAAATCAATTACTGTTATTAGGTGAGTGGTAATTTTGTCAGATGAGTTTACGCTATTTTATTGAAAATCAATCAATAAATAAAAGAACAGGTGTGCAGCCAGCCTAACACAATTTCTCTACGCCTTGGAAAAGAAAAAGCATTGTCTGCATGCACAGTTTTTAATACATCTGATTCTAATAACATTCTTATAACTACAATGATTCAACTTAATTAGAAAAAAAAAACAAAATTATAAGAAACGAATAAATCGAGATTATCTAAGATACTCTAAAATATTCTAAGATAACATCTTTAGATATTTCTTATATTTCTAACACTCCCCCACAATCTCCAGCTTACTAAGCTTTAGCTTGTTAATGGAAAATAATTCACTTCTCTGCAAAACATATAAAATGAATTCCACAAAAAACAATAGTTGGAAAACCAACTCAGGGGTGCTGGGGAGGAAATAGCTTAGACAGAGCTTGAATGATCATTGGCCTGAAAAAAAATTCGAGCCAAGCAAATCATGTTGGTCGTTCTCAAAACCAGTTGGAAGCTTCAAACTAATCAAAAAATTTAAAGTTGAAAGTTTACTTTAGGATACAGACTAGGCTAGTGCTCTGGGACACAGGATCAGTGCATATGAGACAGTTAGTGCTCTGGGACACAGGGTCAGTGCATCTGGAACAAGATTGGGGTAAATGCATTTAGGAGAAAGCCAGGGCTAATGCATTTGGGGAAAAGCCAGGGCAAATGTATCGGGTGAAAAGTTGTGGCCACTGCATCTACGATTGGGACAAAGCTAGAACAAGTGCATCAGGAACAAATTTGGGATGAGTCAACGGAAAAGTTGGTTATGATGAATGTCCACCACAAATCAGAGTAGCAAGGCAAATGTGGACTCAATGGAAGATTGACTGTCATGCTGGAAATATGAGAAAAAGCAGAAGAGGTTACTAATTGGAGTTGCACTTTTTTTGTTTAATGGAACTTAGAAGCAAAATAGTGACAAAATGAGTCACAGAAGATAGTACTGCTTTGATCCCATGTTAAAAGAAAAAAATAGATGAAGGAGAAGCTGAAAGCTATGTACAAACTACTAAAGAAAAAGGTCGGTGATGGTGAACAACAACCAAAATTTAGAGTACCAAACCAAATTAGGACACTATGAAAAATTGACAGTCATGCTGGAATAAGAGACAAAGTGAAAGAGATGACTAATTGGAGTTTCACATTCTTTTTAAGGAATTTAGGAACAGAATAGTGACAAAATAGGTCATGAAAAATGGTATTGCTCTGATGTCATGTTCAAAGAAAGAAAGATGGATGGAAGAGATGTTGATAGTTGTGTATGGACTACAAAACAAAAAGGTCAGTGACAGGAACAATAACCACAAATCAAAGTAGCAAACAAAACTAGGACACAATAGAATACTGACAGTCATGCTAGAAATAAGAGACAAAGAGTAAGAGGTGACTAATTGGAGTTTCACTTTCTTTTTAAGGAACTTAGCAACGGAATAGTGACAAATCAATTTATAAAGAATGGTACTACTCAATACCATGTTGAAAAAGAGAAAAGTTGAAGAGATGTTGAAAGTTGTGTATAGACTACACAACACAAAAAATAGGTGACAGTGAACAATAACCACGAATCTTTACATATTTCTTATATTTCTAACAGTACTATCATAGACAAAAAGGCTGCAAAGTGTGAATTAGTTCGGTAAGAAGTGTTGCAAGTTAAAAACAAGAGAACAAGGATGACAGAACCAATGTAAAGGATGGGGTTATGTCAGGGGAAATTATGTATAAGTTTTCCATCTTCAAGCTTAGGCTTGGGGATTGGAGTTTCCTCCATTTCTGGGAGCATTATCTCTTTCTTATTTTGTACTTCTGAGTCATCTTTCATCAATAATATAGTCTCATATTTTCCATACAGGAATTGTCCTGATTTTATCACCAATGAAAACCTTAGCATTACAGTAATAATCATAACAGGTGTTCCTTAATTCCTACTGAATGAGTTAACAGAACTCCAAAGAAATGCATGACTTTTGTTTAAAATGATTAAATATCACAGTCTCACCTTGGAAGAGACTTTGTCGGAACTCCAAAATGCATTAGCAACATCAGGAGGCATAAGCTCCGAGACTCCTTGCGCTGCTAAAGCAGCCACCTTGATATTGGAAGCTTTATCTTCTTTGATGCCATAGTCTAGATTTTTGCTAGCAAAATTGAAGACAAAAGAATCCTTTTCCATATTTTTTATTACAGCTGGAAGACGTATAAATTCATCCTTGACAGGAGTATCCTCATTGTTGTGTACAACCCCACCAATAAAAAGCTTCATTTCCAAATCCTTTTCTTCTTCTGTGGCATCTCCATCTCTGTCTAGAGTGACCCCTTCAGGTTCATCGAGGTTATCAACTTCCTCTTGGTGATTCTCACCAGAGCCAGTTTTATTACTATCTTCCTCCATCAATTGCTGAATAGAATCATTGTTCTCTGCTGATTCCTCTTCAACATTAACATTCATAACTTTGATTTTTAATCCTGGAATTTTTTCTTTAAGAAAATTTATGACACTTTTAATGCCCTCTTCAGTTACTGCCTCGATATTACTGTTTTTCTCATCATCTCTCTCAACCTTCTCATCATTTCTCTCAACCTTCTCTTCATCTTCCTTCACCTCAACTGAAGATACATTATCCACCTCAGGTTTGGACGGGCCTTTAGCAGATATAGATTGAGGGTTTCTCTTTGACTTTCCTTTGGCTTGTCGCAAATACACTACCTGTTGGGTTTTGCCAATATGCCATCATAAGCAATACAAACACTCTAAATAACCAAACTACTCAATCAGGTAGATAATATGGACAAAGACTCAGTGAAGACAAACCAACTGAAAATCATACACTTGAGCAAAACCACAAATGATGTTCCCATTCTATAATTCATTTTATATTCAGTTTGCTTACTAAATATTTGCATTAGTACCCCAAAATTAAGCCTTTTACTGATAAATATGTGGACATTAATAATGAAACAATAAAAGCTATCCATGAATCAACATTTGAACTAAGACTTCGTTTCCCTCAAGCACATTAGTAAGCCAAATAAACACGGATCATTTAGATGGAAAATTTGAATATTACCTGCATATGATACGTGTCATCAGCATTTTTTACCACATAAATTTCAAAAATTGGAGTTCCAGTAGATGCTGTCATTAACTGTCTGTATTAAAGAGAAATAAGCACTGCTCCCCAATAAAAAAACTACAGGGTAAAATATATTATATATAGAGCATTCATACCTTGGACTGAAACTCTTGCCAATGAATTTACCCATACCAGGACTTATATGTATAATTCTACCAAAGGGGTCATCTGAGGTTTTTGAGTAGCCTACCCACCAGCCCACCTGCACATAAAGGTAAAAATGGTTATCAAACAAGGGAGTTGTGATTCAGAAAAGCTTGCCGAGATCATCAATCAGTAACAAAAATCACAAATGACAACTGCTTTTTTTCCTAGATGGGTTGTCTTTATCTTCCCAGACAACTGCACAAGTTTATTAAAACTAACTTCTTTCTAATCTGGTACACCATCTGTTTTAAATTTTCATAATGTTGACTTTCTTTCCTATTACAATGTATATAACCTTTATAAAACCTTGTCGTAGTTACGAGTATACCCAATATCTTCCAAACATACCACTTTTTCTGTTTACACCTTGAAGAGGGCAAACTTTAAATCCTCATAACTCCCAATTTCTTTTCCAAAACATTCTTCTACATTCTTATATTCACCCATTCCAGACCATGAGTTATTTGTGATGGTAACTTAAATGTGGCATATGAGTATCTAATAAACTCAATGTGAGAAATAAATATTGTACATTGTTGCTCCAAGCAGTGGATATTTTATTTGTCTTCTACAATGGATGAAGGCTAGTTGGCAGAGCCATGTTGAAATTTTGTTAAGAGAGTGAAGCTACATCTTCTAGGAACTACTAAGATAGTTTTAGACCAAACTAATTTTCACTTCTCATCAACATAAAAGTAAGTTCCTCATCCAAGAGCTCTATTTTCCGGGCTTTAGTTCTTAAAATCAAGCTCCAAATATGTAAAATCAATACTAAAACACTGTAAAAAGTAACACTATCAAACAATGGCTAGCACAAAGTTGAGCAATCAAGAAAGATACCAGTCCACTTCCAGTGCATTTACATAATCTTGAAGCATCATGATATCGTTCATCATCTATAGCACTCTGCAGCATAACACAACCACTGATTAACTTCGAGTAACAACCACACCATATGTAAAAAAATAAAAAATAAAAACTCAACTAATTAAGACAATTATGCTGCTCTTGCCTTCAACTGATCCATAATTTCAGCAACAGTGTCCTTGGACGTTGCTTCCAATAGAGCCCTCTTCAACTTAATGGCCTCTTCAAAGTCCTCCTTCTCAACAGCATCATCAAGTTGAAACTACACAAACACAAAAACACAGGTACCGTAAGCATCATCACCAATTCATTAAAATCAGCTTAGATTAAGGGTTAATTTGGGTAAATTTATCCGTGAACACTTTTTAAGAGAAGAAAAAAGTGAAATGGGTTTCTTCCTAAAATAAAGCTAGCATATGTATATGGTAAAAGTCTAATTTTGGAGAACTTAATATGAGAGAACTATTATAAATCAGCTTATGTGTAAACTAATTTTAGTTTATAGAGAACTTTATTTCATTTTTCCTTTTTACTTTTTTTCTTCTAAAAGTGCTTATGAAAAACAATCCATCCAAACAGACTCTTAAACTAAATGAGAAAGCCGATAAATTAACTCAATGCCAACATAACCCTTATGTTTTAGTCTCTATATAGGACTACGGGCTTTAGCACCTACGCAACTTTTTAACTGTTTTATTCCTCATACACACAATTTTTAACCGGTTTCCATGTACAGATTAAAAACGAGCAGTTTCCAGCTGCTTATAAATTCAACAGGCATAGAATCCAAATGATTAATTAAACAATTAACTGGTTATGCATACGGAAATTTTAACTTATGCGAGAAGTTAAATTTAATTATTTTCCTACATGAGAGGTTATTGAGACTGAACACGATAATTCGGCAAAAGAATAAATATATTATTTTACGATGTACCTTAAGGACAGAGGCAAAATTCTCGGCCTGTTCGATTTCAGAGAAATAGCGGCACCATCGGTTCCAATCCCAATTGAGGTAGGTGTCGTCGGAATTGAGGGTGCAGCGGCAACAGTGGGTGGTGTTGTAGCGGTTCCTTCTGGCGGAGAGGGAGAGATTGGGCTGGGGAGAGTGGAACAGGCCCAAAAAAGAAGAGGATGGTTTTTTGGCGCGAGATTCGAAGAAAGAGGGGGTTCTGGTGGCGGTGGAGATGGAGATGGAGATGGCCTGAGACACGCCAGCCACCACCATGTTTGGTTTTTGAGGAGGAAGAAAGGTGGAGTTGGAAGAAAGTGGATACCAGTTGCTGCGGCGGGTAGCGAGTGGGTGGAGATAAGTTTTTGGTTTTGTTTTTATACAGCATGGTTTTGTTTTTATTCATTCGCCACACTCACTCAATTTTTTAAATGATTATCATTGTGTTTGTGCTGATTTAGCAAAGAATGAGAACCAAATTGGGCAATTTTATACCATTCTGCATCTATCAGTACATTTTTTATTTTATCACGGTGAAATCTCAAAAATCAAAATTTGAGTCAAGGTGAAGAAGCCTTTTTTATTTTAATATTAGTTACCTAAATAACTACCTCTCAAATTTTTTGTATTAAGCTGATTTATTTATTTATATTATTATATTTTTAGTTAGATAATTTTACTTTTTAATAAAAAAATATTTTCTCATTTAATAAAATAAATAATTGAATAATTATTTTTCTTAAAAATATATATTATTTTAATATTATTCTTGCAAAGCTATGTATATCGAAATTCTATTATATTAATATAAAAATGATATAATTTTAAAAATAATTTTTTTATATTGTTTATCAAACAATTTTATTTTTTATTAAAATAAATAATTATATTAAATAATATAGAACTATACACTTTTTTATCTAAAAGTAATGATGTAATTCTTCAATTTAAAAATAATCACATAAATAATAATATATTTCATTTTATAACTTTTAAAATTAGATTATCTAAAATAGATAAGAAAGTTTATGTATTTCCGTCAACTTAAAATAAACATATAAAATAATGATTCGATCTTTTAATTTTAATTTTTGAAAATTATATTATTTTAATATAATAAAAATACATTCATGTGTTTATGATAGTTGTAAATTTTTGTACGTATTTCCTATGTAGCACAGATACTGATACGGATACGAAAACTAATACAAAGATATATATAATCTCTAAAATGTAGGACACGGAGACACAAATTTATATATTATATAATTATGAATTATATAAATTGACAATAAAGATTTATGTGTACTAAGTATGTTTTAGTTTTTTTAACATAAAGAGAAAAATGTTTTTCATGGCTGGTTCAAAAAGATTTGTTTCTTATTTTTATAATCATAATCAAATTTTATACTATTAAGTTTGAGTTTTTAGAAAATTAATGTATTTCTCTTTTTAAAAATTGTGTTAGACTCATGCTAAAATTGTCATAAATCTAACAAATATTTTTTGAATTGGACACTTCACCGATACGTGTCCTACGAATGTCATATAAGTGTTGGTGTCCGATACGTGTGTCCAACACAGATACACCTTTTCTTCCCTCCATCCATTCTCCAAATTTTTAATATATATTATTATATTATTATGATAATTTGTAAAGTAGTTGATTTTTTTAAAAATGTTATTATTTTTCTAATTGAAAAAAGTTAAAATTTGGTAAAATTATAAAATCCACTAAAGTGATCAAAATTAAACAAATTAATTAGTGATTAATCAAGACTTTACTTTTTTTACCAAGTTATGGCTATTTGTGGCTTGACCTCTAAGAATTTGAACATGGACATAGGAAAGCTTCTCATGGTTGCTAGAGTTCTCATCAACATTTAGAATCTAAATAATTGATAATTAAAACTTTGGTAACTAATTACATACTAATTTAAAAACTATTTAACAATAATAGAAATTAATTTAAAAATAATTTTTTTTTTCTTTCTAAAATTAGTTTTTTATTTTATGATTTTCTTATAGTGTTTATTCAGATTTGTTCTCTATAACCTTGTCTTCAAAATCTATTGTTGGATTACCTTTGACTTGTGTTGGTTCTTCATTAGTGAAATCTATTGTGGTTCTTAATTGTAGACTATCTTCTACTTTCGGTTTTGTTATTTTTGTTTGTTGATGTGTGTTTTATTTTCAGTTTCTTTGCAGTGACAATTGCAGGAAGAATGTGCCCGTTGTACTCGTCGACATTCACAATTGCAGCCTTGAGGCGAAAATTAAAATAAACCTTGGTATTTATTTTGTCTCAATTGTTTTTGTTCTTCGGTGAATTTATTGTGAGTTTGTTTTTTTTTTCGTTATTCAGATGCGCAGGTTGTGGAACAGACTGCCGAAGCTAAGAAGTTAGAGAAGTGAGTTATCTGATTCCTCCTTTTTTTTCATGATTTGTGTTAAAAGGTCTGGATCCTAACATGCCTAAGAAGGTCACGACCTTCTTTGTCTTCTTGTAAGGATTGTTTTGTTTTTAAGTGGTTGTGCTATTAACTATTCCGTGGTTTGTTTGCTTGAGTGTCTGATTGAGGCAACCATCTGTTGCAGGGATGATTTTAGAAAAATGTTCAAGGAAGCTAATCCTTATTCAAAGGATGTTAAAAGGGAATGCTAAGTTTGTTTAAGTTCGTCTTTGCTTTAACCAATTGAATTGGGGTTAGTATTCATTGGTTTTGTATTCGTTGTTGGGAAATTATATGCTAGGAAGTTGGTGAGAAGTGGAAGTCTATGAGTGACGAAGTACAAATGTTGCATCAAGGTTAGTGGCCATGAACTAGGTGCTGCTCATTTTGTAAATGGCTATCCTAAAATCAAATTTAGTTGTTAGCCTTAAGACCACGGTTTCCAACGTAGAAACATTGAAATGGCTACCATTAATAATTTTAACTTATATTCTTTTTACATCTTTAAACAATATTTACTTTCTCTCTTATAGTTTTTTGTTGTACGTAAATTATTTGTATCATGTCTGTTGCTAGCAATTTGAAAATGGGGATATTATTATTTTTATTATTCATTGTTTTGAATTTTGTTTTAATTGTCTGAAGGTTATTATATATGATCAAGTATGGAATGATGTTATATTGTGGTCCCGAGTTAAAATACATGGCTAGCGAAAAAATTGAGGTATCATTATCCAATATATTTTCATTGTAAATTCATTATAGATATTACAATAAAGTATTAGATTGTAGGATTTATTTTCTTATTATATTCTTCTTCTTAATATATTTAATCAGGCATTAATGTATTAAAATATTTATTGGTGTCTTTTATTTTATAATTATAAACATTGAAAAATATTAACTTAAAATTATTTATTTTAGGCATCAGATATTGGAAGTGGTGTTTCACCACCTAATCAAGTAATATGATCAAGTGTTGGAAGCAAAATTGTTTAGAGATGAACAAATATGTGTGTTTTAATTTTAAATTATGTATCAATAATTATTTGTATTTTAATTTTCAATTATGTATAAACTTTTGAACAATTATGTGTTTTAATTTTCAATGCAATGAATGGATACTTATAACTTTATACAGTATTTAATTTTATTTATTACAAAAATATATTATATTTAGTTGAATTATGCAAACCAGATTATAAAAAAGTAATTGTTAAATTCTATTTATTTACAATTAAAATTAGGTTAGTTGAAAAGTGGTGGTAAAATCCTTTTCAATGAATTAAATTGCAACAGGTATAATTAACACTAATTACATATAAAAATCATCACTTTAAACAAAGTATTAAAGTGGCAGGTGTTGCGATGAGTAGCGTAAGACCGTCATATTAAACTTTGTGACGACCAATTCTATGACCAATTCATAAACGCTAGTTCATACGAAAATCACTGTCATCGTATACAACGTTTTTTTTTAGTGTTTGTGCTTTCATTAAAGGGAGTTTTCGCCTTCTAATATTTAGGAGAATTGGTATGTCTTTTATTTGAAGGATAATCACCTCAAGAAAGACAATCACATCAGCAGAGGGTATAGTAATTGCTTTCTCTTGTGGTTGCTTAATGGGACTGTCTAATAGTCCACAACTCAGAGATGATCCTGATGAGTGGAAGGTCTTTCAGAAGCTTCTGACTCCTTTTTCTTACGCTTGGATTGACATGCATTATATAAAAACCCTTAACATAAGGGATGCCAAAACCCTTAACAACAAACTTACATAAAAATCCTAATTATGTTATATTTAGAATATAAACCTAAAAATAAAATAACTAGGACCATATTTGAGCCAAAAACGATAATACAATATGGAACCTTACAACCAGTCAAAACTAATCAATTACATATTTTATAGAAAAAATTAAACATTTCCCTCACACCTAAATTTTTTTTTTGTTTATTAATCTATTTACCTATATATGCACATATCTACATATACCTATGAAGATTTACAAAAATTAAAATACAACTACAGTAACTTTTTGAAATTTTTATTTCATGCAAGATACCTATAAGCCTTCCTTTACCTAACAACGAATTTTTTTTGCTTGTCTATTACTTTGCTACTTTTACTAATAAACTAGGAATGTTTCTCATGCAGTTTCCATGAATAGCATACCATAAATATATAAAGAATATTTGTCTTTCCCTACTATACCTACTCGTATCTAAGATATACAGAGATTGTCACAACATAATAATATAAAATCCAACCAAACTGGATGCGCCTTTACAACTCAAATATCTATGTAGAATATTAGTTTGGGTAAAGTTATTCCTAGAGTACCATAAGTCTTATGGTACTTACCAGAAACAAAACTATCACATCGTCATCATCACATCTTGAGATGGACCCATAAACCATTGGAACTGTTAAATCACATATAAAGACTCTCCTTCAAACATATGAGGAGAATCTCCAAAATTCAATATCTGACATGTAAAACAAATTTGATAAGAATTTGAAGCTCTTGTGGGACCAACATCGGACCAAAGTAATGTGAATTCGTTTGAAAATAAACGACCATCACAATAATACAAATTTATTTGAAAATAAATGACCATCACATTAAATCAAAGTAGTAGGAACTCAATTAAAAATAAACGACTATCACACTAATTCGAAGATATTTGAAAATATATGATAATCACATAAGATCAAAGTAGTATGAAGTCATTTGAAAATTAATGACCATCACAGTAATCCAAAGTCATTTGAAAATAAATTACTATCACAGTAATCTGAAGTTGTTTGAAAATAAATGATCATCACAGTAATCTAAAGTTGTTTGAAAATAAACAACCATTACATTGAATCAAAATAGTACAAATTCGTTTGAAAATAAACGACGATCACGGTAACTCGAAGTTGTTTGAAAATAAATTATCATCACATCAAATTAATACAATCCGACAAATCATTTGAAAATAAGCAACCATTTCAAAGTAATCTAACCCATAATAAATAAAATATCATCATATCAAATAATTCAATGAACACTTGCGAAACACATTGATTTGAGTCAAAATCATTTTGTTTATAAAACTCAACCAAGTCAATTAGGTCCTTAAAGACGTTCAAAATTGAATCAAAGGTAATGGCTAATAAATGTATGTTACATTCATAATATAACATTGCAAGTTTTAGTCATCAACTAATTATCCATTGACGACATCCTTAGCTAAATAAGAAATGAACAAATTCAGTTCCATGAAAGGTCACAAAACAACAACTCTAAAAGATTGTTGTGAAAATACAACTTCAAAATTAAATACTCGAGTAGAACATTAAACTTGTTCATTCCTCAAATCGATCTACTTGAACCTCATTTATGGATTTTGAGCTTGGAGACTTATATACTTACCTATATATGAGATATACAGATATGTATTGGAGCATAATAATATAAAATTCAATCAAATCGAATGCACTATATAAATCATATATGTGTGTGGATATATATATATATATATATATATATTGTTATATATATGTATGTATGTATATATGTTGTTATATTTGATTGAATGACAAATATTCAGTAATCAATTATATCTTTATTTATTTTAAATATCTTTTAGAATATTTCAGCCTAGGTACATGAGCCTACAAATACAGATCAATCCTATGAGAAGTACTCATTCAATTCTCTTATTCACTTTTATACTCATATATTTTATAATTTGTGTAGCTCTTACTGATTTGAGCATCGAGAAATCTTCTACAGGTGACCTCTCCTCGAACTTCATTAATAACTCAACGATTAATTCTTGGAGGTATAAACTTGACTTCATAGGAATACCATTTTTTCCACCTTGTGAAAGTTGTGCTCCTTTCCGACAAGAATATTTTATAGCCCTCATTCTAGCTTTACCCAATAGTTCCACATCACTTAGGAGTCAAGACCATGTGAAATTTAAATACACATTCCTCCATTAACCCTTCGAGATGCCTTTTAAGGACAAACTCGTGACAGAGCTTTGAGTATCAAAGTGGACAATACTCAAATGTAGTGATTGGTCCTAACAACGTTATCTCAACGAACTTAAGGTTGGAACATTTATGTCATATGTGGAAATGGAAAAATGGTTCAAAAACGAACCTTCATTCCCTTAACCCTCAACTTAGGAAATGGAAAACTTGTTCCAGTACACACAATAACCTCACATCGCTTAGAAGTTGAGGCTGGGAGAAATTTAAATATATATCTCTCTCTTAACCCTCTGAGACATCGTTAAAAAAAACTATAATAGAGTTGTAAACTCTAAAGTGGATCTTTATAACATCCACTATTTAAACATGACTATAAAGTTTAATAAAAATATAAGTTGTTAATGTATACGACAATGGTTGGTTTGAGAACCTTCATTGTATATCACACACAATAATAGTTTGGAACTACGATAATCATGGTATGTGAAGATATAAGGACAATTCCAAACCATCATTGAAATCTCAACACCTTTATCAATGATGGTTGAAAAACTATTTGTTTAGACCTTTATTTTCACTATAGACATATGATGTTTTCATACAAATATAAGTTGTTATCATTTTAATGTCATAGTTCCCAACATTAAAGCTTTTAGGATGGATGGAAAAAGGAGTTATTTGATTCGTTTTGTTAAAAATTGTACGAAGTTAAACCCTCATAATTATAAGTCTTTAATATGTATAAATACTACACATGAAATGTCAACTAGAGAAAAACAAATACATATTTTTTATTTTCATGAAAATCTGAAGGAATTTATAACCAAAGAGTAAAAACAAATATAGGAAAAAGCATACAATTTTTAGATAAGTAAAATGGTATATATATTAAATATGCCAAAAAAAAAGTTGTGAATGGATAATTTTTGTGTGTTATAAAGTAAATCACAATTAAAACTTTCATGCAATGTCTAGTTAATGATATATACATTAGAACTTCTCACAAACATGTTATACAATAAAAGCTGAGAAGAAATATGCAAGCATCTCTTGAATCATGTGTAAATGAAAGAGTAATAAGCACATGTCCTATAGAAGTGACATGAATTCCGATTGACATAAACTCTAACTCCAACACTATTTTTATAATTTTCCAAAGCATTATTTTGTCTCACGAAAAGGCCTTTAGTTTAAAAATCATACAAGGCAAATAAGGTCCTATAATCAGAAGACGTAACTTTAAGTAGAAGTTTGATCTGTCTCGTGTATATTTGCCATGATAGTCTCAAAAGACTGTTGAAACTCGTAAGGGATATCTGATAGAGCATTAAGATCAAGATTAGGAAATACTGAGCAACGACATCGAGGACAACTCACATTAAGCCGAAGCCACACATCTATACATTCAACATGGAAATTGTGAGAACAGGGCAAGCCACGAACCTACACCACATAAGTCAAAAATTATTTTAAATTTATCGTATAATATTATATATTGCATCTCAATTTTGTTATATATTAAAAATATGACATGCACACTTCACTAGAGTTAGTCATAAATTAAAGATGTGATTCTTCATAAATGATTAAATCAAGGTTAAATACATGTTTTGTTTTTATACTACAATACGAAATTGGTTTAAATTTTAGAATTCTTGAATACTTATAGTAAGTAAATTATTAAAATATTTTTTACTAGTGTTTTTTTTATGTAACAAACGATTATTATAATATTATAACATTATAACATTTATGACATAAGTCAGCATGAAATATTTTAACATCATAATCCACACTAAAAATCCGTTTGTCACATAAAAACAAATTGACAATGACTCTTTCTAATAATTTCCTTACAAGTACTAAGGAGACCTAAAAATTTAGACTAAAAATGAAAATTAATTTCATGTGAAAGTACATAAAAAAACATATATAACCCTTAAATCAATACTTAAATATATTTGAAATCTTCAATATTTAATCAACTTGTTTAGAGCTAGATATATTTTCCTTTATATTGGATATTTAATAAATTAAACATTTGATTTAAGTACCTAAATAACCTTATTTGTATTTATTTAGGTCCCTTGAATAGTTTTAGATTTCTCTTTTGTTCCCTAAATATTTTGGTAGCAATTGATATGTTTTGCATCAAATGATGACCTATAATGTTAATATAGGTAATGCAATAGAGTTAATATATATATATATATATGACACATGCAACAACTTAAAATAAATAATAAAACTTGTACAGCTAGCAACAAGGACTTAAATCAAAATGTTTAATTTGTTAGAAAGAATTTTTTGTTAGGTACTTAATAAAAATAACTCATATTTAAATATGAAACATATTAAGAATATTTTTTTTCTATTATAGAATAAGGCCACATAGGTATTCATATGGAACAAAACGTATACCTGATTTCCTACACAAAACTCTTCTAAGCAGATGAGGCATTCATTGCAATTAGTAGGAACCACATTTATCGTAAATGTTGCAAGTTCTTGAATTGAAGATTCAATTGCGTCTTTCTGTACTCAAATTAGAAAAAAAAAATATCTATCAGTAATCAAACTAAAAATAAATATACAAAAAGTATATATTTTAAAAGGATATTCAAATAAGACATAAACATGATGCACAAATAATCCTAGTGCATTATTAAAAAAAAAACAAGGCAACTAGTGACATGAATAATTCATAAAAAAATCAAGTTACAAATTTTGTTAACTAGTGTGCTTGTCATGATAAAGCATTTTTTAGCTTGACATTTAATTACATATTTATGTTTCACAATATTCTTAACTTGTGTTCAAGACATTTAGAAGTATAAGCTAAAATAACCTGGGTTTGATTTAGGTAACGTCCACGATGAAATGTAACATTTTGGGTCATGCTCCTTGATTCTTGACTTGCAGCTTCAAATACCCAATCAGGTACTTGGATCATTTCAATTAGAATCTAGCAATAAATAACAATAATTGTTATCAATCCTATAGTGTAAGTTTAGGAGAACATTTAAGGGGTGTTTAGTTAGTTTGTATTTTTAATAGTCAAGAATGATGTCTCTCAACTAGAGTATTTAGTTTAGTCATAAACAATAGTTGTTGGTCGAGTTGTTTTGTCTTTTTTCAATCATAAGTGTCATTTTTATACTTTATATGTTCTCTTTACCCTTTTGTATCTGGTTTTGTTTTCTGACTTTTTTAATATTAAATGAATTTTTTATTTAAGGTCAATTTCTATTATTTCAACTATTATAATAATATGAGGAGAAAATAATGGGATTGTTATATTGAATGTTTACTATTATTTAAGATTGTTTCCCCATTGACTTTATATTCTCATTCACAAGAGTCTAAAAACTATTCGGACCCAACTTATGATACCACAATTTTCATTTTCACATTGTTTCCTTTTTCTATTCTCTTCATAAATTCTTAACAAAATGAAAAAAAATAACAATGTAGTAATTGTAAAGATGATAAATCAAGTTATCAATTGAAAATAAAATCATGAAAATGAATCAAACAACTCTTACATTGCTAAGGATTTATATGGACACTGTAAATACAACTTTGTTGAAATGACAATACACCATTAAAATAAAAGTATTCTTTCAAGCCTTTAGAAAGAATATAGTACAACACCATATTTACTTCATAGTTTGAAGGTAATCCCACAAAAATTGTAAAAGATAATATTGAGTTGTATGAAATAATGAGATTTGTAATAAAAGTTTATATACCTCAAATTTTATAACATTGTTACAACACAATATGATGTTATGCTTAATAAAATGTTAATAAAGATAACTAGCAAGATAACCAATAATAAATTTGAGAGAAAAAAACTATTTAACAAACAAATTCATCAATTGTGAGTTCATCATTTTAAACATAATTAAGTTCATAAGAATAAAATGTCATTATGATTTCAAAATAAAGAAAAGACTAAATGAGACGAATGCTTCGTAGACTCATCATATTTCCACTAAAATACTATATTTCTAATTGTTTTGAACATTAACAAAAACAAATTTAACATAAATGAAAATTCAAGAAAAACAAAAATAGTAGAATCATTTATTGTTCACTCCTTTCAAAGGAAAAAAGAGGAAAGGAAATTATTCTGATGTGATTCAATATGTCAATTAGGAGAATAGTTCCCTTAAGGGATGGAGTTTTCATGTTTTATTAACCATACTCTAATATAAAAACACAATAAAGATAAAATTTACCCCAAATGCAGATATATGGATACTCTGTGTAGCATTTAACACATGTATTTGTCTTCGTTTCAACCACTACACATAATTCAAAGAAACAAAAGTGAAAAAAAAAACAAAAGTAGAGAAAAAAAAACAAAATAGTTGATAGGTTATCATAAAGGAGAAAAACATTGCATGCAAAAAAGAAAAATAAAATATGTACCATGAAAAATGAAAACAAGTCATGAAAACATGTAATGAATAATAACAGAGAAACACTAACCTTCCCTAGTGCCACACAAGCAATACAAAGAAGTCCACAATAGCTAAAAACTAACCAAATAAGGAAGCTCCATTTTTGACCCCCTCTAGACAACTGTACATAACCTTTGGAGTAAGCATCTTAAACATGTTTGCAAAATCAAAATGTAGCATTAAGGATTAAAAATAGAGGAAAAACATACACAAGTTTTAGTGTTGCTAAACCATAAGGTACCAATTATTGTCCAAGCCCAAAGAAATGGATAGAAAAGGAATGCAAGGATTGAAAGTACAATCACTCTTCCATAAAAATAAGCACATCTCTGTGGCCATCCAAAATCTCTAAAAACACAACCAAATAAGAAAAATATAAGCAATTGAACTAGTAATAGGATTTTTAAATTACTAAAATACTATAACTATTTCATGAAATTTTGTTGAACAAAATTAAGTTAGTTGTGACATGAATGAGGTTGAATTTGAGTGTTCATATTTTATAGTCAATTTTTTTTAATCGATAATAAATAATATATTAAATAGGATTATTTGAGGTACTAAAAAAGATGTATCAGAAATTTTGTACAAAATCCATCTGAGTCTACAATTGACTCAATCCATCTATACCAAATCATGAAATTGTACTTCCTAAACTTTGGAGTGTTGATTTTAAATTTGAACCTACTCATGTAAAACTCAAAAAAAATGGAATACATAAATTTTTATATATATAATAAATTTTCATAAAATCAAGTTGAGAGGACTCTATTTAAAAAAAAAAAAACTTATCCAATATCACAATATACTTCTATCCTAATATGTTATTGGTGTTGTGAAATGTAATTTTATCAAATGGCTACACTACTTCAACAACTTTATAATGGTGCAATAAGTAATATTTAATATCCATATTGAACTCAACAACATAACATTAGTATTACATAGACTATATCACCAACAATTTATAAGGTAATGTTGTGATTAAGACATGTACAAGGAAGTCACTTACAACATGAAAATACCAAACAACTTCTTGTATATATGATCAATTTATTACACTAACTTTTTATCCAATATCACAATATACTTCTATCCTAACATGTTATTGGTGTTGTAAAATGTAATTTTAGCAAATGGCTACACTACTTCAACAACTTTATAATGGTGCAATAAGTAATATTTAATATACATATTGAACTAAAAAACATAACATTAGTATTATACAAACTATATCACCAACAATTTATAAGGTAATGTTGTGATTAAGACATGTACAATGATGTCACTTACAACATGAAAATACCAAACAACTTCTTGTATATATGATCAATTTATTACACTAACTTCTTTATTCAATTTGAAAGTAGTCCAAGAAAATAAAAACATTAAAAGTTGAAAGAGTATAAGGTCTTACAAACCCATTCCTGAAGCAAGTCCATTATCAATGAACATCAAAAGTCGGAAAGTGAAAACAACAGTGTAATCAACCTGAATCATCACATCAAATAAATAAAACCATAACTTGTAAGTTAAAAAATACAGCTTATCAAGAAATTAAAAAATAAAATTAGCATTGATAATAAAGAACCTCACCACAGTCCATATATGCAAAGGGCATGTACAAGATTGGTATAACTTCCAATTAATTACCACAATAGCTCTATGAATCAAAATTGTTAAAGAAAACATAGTGACCAAAAAAAGTTGCAAAAACATTATTTGTGTTAATTGTTTCTGACAATAATTAAGAACATAGAAGAATTAATCAATCATTCGAAAACAATCAATCATTCGAAAACAAGGAGGAATGAATAAAAGGGGGAGTTTAAAGGATACATGTTGGTGAAGAGCACAGACAGGAAAAACCCATCAAACCTGCGTGCAATCGATTTGCTTTTGTTAAAATTGAGACACAATTGGATGATAAAAAGAAGATGATGAAGAAAGAAGGATTGAGACAAACCATTTGAAACTAACTCCTGTAATTGCCATGGTTGGTGAAGGAAAAACCCTATAAAAATGAAACAGTGTTGCATCCAACAATCGTGGTTACGTGAATGTGAGCGATGCATGAGTATTGAAATTACGATAGGGTAAAATTGGATTGAGATTCTTCATGAAATTAAACATCAAAGAAGAAGAAGAAGCAACAATGGAGAGAAAGTGTGTAATGTAGATCTTAACTGAACTGTACTCATTGTTTTATTGGTTAATTATCCACAAGAAATTGGATTTGATTTCTACAATTTTTTATAATAAAAATAAAAAAAAGAAAAATAAATTTCAGAAATGACGAAGTCAAAGGAAACAGACAAAAAAAAATTGTAATTGGATATTATATCAATAATATGAAAGATAAACAAATAAAAATTATGATATAAAAATATATATATAATGAATAAAGATAAAATTAGTGTTAAAAGTATAATTTGACATTGTTTTTCAATCATTTAAAAACGGGTGTTTATATATTTACGAAAATTGGTCATTTGTGTGAAAGTTTTCTTTTTTGTAATGGTTGGAGTTCCACCAACAAAACTTCATATTAAAATTAACATTATAAAGAGCTTAGGAGTGATAAATCTAGAAATGACAGAAAACATTTTAAACAATTAATTACTACTTTAATTAATTACAACAATTATGTTTTTTAAAAAATAAATAGTAAATGTTTGAAGCTAAGCTATTATTGAAAACATTACTTGAGATAAAATGTTTTAAGTTCTTTGTGTGTGCATGGTGCTTTTTGCAACATTGAAATTATAGTGAAAATCTGAATTGAGTATTAAATATCCAACCAAAATAAAATTATTAAGAAATTTGATATTTCTCCTTACATACTTTTTTTTCTTTCTTAAAAAGTGGAATTGCTTCTGTTTTTTCCACTATAAGTGTAAAAGAATGTGAGCATTAATTTCAGTGAAGGAACTTCACTCTCATAATTGATTTGATTAAAAAAAGTTAATAAAGTTTGCTAAAGGTTTCCAAATACTCTTGATTCGCAATTTTTATCACCCTAATTTCTTTCTTCCAATTTTGATCCTTATATTTTAAAAAGTTTACAAGTTTTCTTACACTTATTTCTTTTATGTTGGATTAATTAACTAAGCTTAATATATTCATTTAGGGTACCATCAAGAAATAATTTTATCACTCAATAAATAAATATATATATATATATATAATAAAACCTATGTAGAACTCACAATTAAACTAAAATTATGGGTTTTCTAACAATACAAAAAAAAATGAAGAAAACAAATCGTAGATTTGAAATTTGAAAATCAAAATTAACATTACAAACAAGAAAATCAATAAATACAATCAAATTTAGAAAAAAAAAAACTATTACTAAATTAACTAAATTAGATATTGATTTAGAAACTAAAAAATTATTGATATCTAAAGTGATTTCTATTATTAATAAAAAAATAAAAAATAATTTTTAGATTTAGTTACTAATATTTTAGATTCTAAATTGGTTTTCGAAAGATTAATAAAGAATAATTTAAAATATAAAATAATAAGTAACTAAAATCTTAATAAATAAGAGTTAGATATCAATTTAAAAATTATTTTATAAATTTTAATTAATAATAAAAATTAATTTAGATACTAATAATTTTTTTAGTTTATAAAATAGTCTTTAATATACTTAAATAGTTACTAATTATTTTATTCTATAAAATTAGTTTTTATTTAATAGTTTTCTTATATGTAAAATTACAATTTATTCAATGACTATTATATTGATTGCAACCATAATCTGCAACCATAATTTTGTGTATATGTACCGTATTTAATATAACATAATTAAAAAGACTATAAACTTATCTTTTTCCATACAATTTTATAAATATTTTAAATAAAAATAAAAATATCTACATTATATGTTTTGTGCATCTCACGAGTCAAAACTATCAATTTTTTAGAATGAAAGTTTAGTTAAACTCAATTATTTTAGTACTTCGCAGTGCAAAACAATGTTTATTTACGACTTCTCCAATAAATAAATAAATAAATAAATAAATAAATAAATAAATATATATATATATATATATATATTTATTAGAGTACATTCTCTACCTTTTATTAAAACTCATCAAGTTTCGTTTAGTGGTTTTCTTTATCAACAACCGTTTAGTAGTGGATTAAGATATCACTTTTATATATCTCATTTATATAAATAACAATAAAAAAAGAAAAGTATTTAAAAAAGAGTTATGTTTTATTAATCAGATAATTATTATATATTTATTAAAATAATTGAGTACTCTATTTATGGAACACATAAAAAAAATAAAAAAAAAATAATGATCAACTGCACTTTGAACATAATCAAGTTGTATTACACTCTCAGTTAGTTTTGAGTACCATTTCTTACTTGTCTGCTTTAATTTATATAAAGATTTTTCTTAGTTTACACATTTGTCCTTAATGAGAAAGACTAAGGTCAGTGGGATGAGTCATGCAAATTTTTTCATCAAGGTCATCACAAAGAAAGACATTATTCACATTTAGTTGATGAAACATTCATCTCTTAGCTCTTGCTAAAGATAGAATAAACTCAATGGTACGTAGTAATTTTAACTATTGGAAAGAAAATCTCAAAATAATCAATATCTTTAGTTTGAGTATATCTCTAGACAACAAAATGAGCTTTGTACCTATCAATAGTGTCGTCTAATTTATGCTTAGCTTAAAAAATATATTTACACCTAATAGGATGCTATTCTAAGAGGCAACTTTATTGCACAAAAATGAGAATTGTTTCTCCATTTGGATGGTCTTATCGTGGTGAATGAATAAGGAGTAGCAACAAAATTGGTCCAAAACTTGTAAAAGCTCTCATATCATATCAATTTTATATATTTCATTTAGAGAAAGAAATAATATATAAAGAAAACAAAAAAAAAACTATATTTTTTTTTATAAAGTTTTCGTGTTAGGCATCACTATGCAACTTGATATATCAGCTAAGCTGACACCTCAAGTAACAACAATCATCTGCCATTACATGAAAAAAAAAATATTATTTAAAAAGAATACAAAAAATTAAAAAATATGAGGAAATTAGACCAAAACCCATATATTAATAAAAAAAACTATCTTTTATTAATAAGATAATTGTTACACACCTATTCAGATAATTGAGTACAATATTTATAGAATATATATAAAAAAAACAAAAAGAAAAACTTGATACAAGTTAACCGATGTAATTATATCTGACAAACTAAAATATTCATATCATCTAATAATTATAAATAAAATTTTAAATTCATATTCTGGTGATTGTAAAATATATACTTTTCATTAAATAATTTTATACGTTTTATAATTAAATACTAAATAATTTAAGAAAAAAAATAGTAAGACCATGAAAGATGGGTTAAAATAGCAAAGCTTTTCAACAATTGATCTAATAAACTTCCTAATTATTAACTTTTATAATAACTATATTAAAAACAACAAATAATGGTTTCTAAGTGGTGGGTAATGTAGTTTTTTTATGCAATAATAATACATTAAGATAATAATTTGATATTTTCTTACAATATTATTTTTCTAATACAGTAATATATTTTATTTACCGTTTAAGTTAAAGTTTGCGAAAATGTAACGAACTAGAGTCCAATACCTCACATTGACCGAAATATGTGCATTCATTTCAGCATGTGCGATCCTATATGTCAGGCACATAGTACTAGGGCTATTTTTATATTTCACTTTGGGGTAAGTACGTTTTATTATTATTAATTTCATATTAAATTAAATTTTATTCTTAAAAATAGTGCAAATTGCAGAAAATAATGTTGTTTTCTTATTAAATCACGATATCATGCTTAAAAAGGAGTAACTAAGTTTTAGTATACAAATATTAGTATTAATCAAATTTATTATTTTTATTTATTTAATTAAATTAATTAATCAATTTTAGCATAATACTTAAATATATGTTTGGAAATAGGTATTATTTTTTATTTTATTCTTTTAAATACGTCATTTTTTTGTTTTTAATCTTTAGAAATAAATATTTTTTTTTGTTTTCAATCGCTATAAATATTTCATATTTTATTCTAGTACCCAAAAATATATCACTTCTGTTTTAATTTAAAAAAATATTTTTATTTTAATTCTTATAAATATTATTTTTTTAGTCATGCTAATGCACGTGTTGAAGTGACACTTTTAAAAACATAAAAATCATGACACAGTTAAGATTAAGAAAGAAAGTTAACGCTTAAAATAAATAAAGAAAACAAAAATAAAAATATGACTAAAACCGAAACACTTATATAATAGAGAGGTCATTAAACATTATATTTACTATAATCTATTTTGTAGAAATAAGTATTGATTTTATTTATTTTTTACAAGAATTTGAGGAAGAATATGTTCACAAATTCGGTAGTAATGAGAGCTTGAGAATCTTCCATCAGATTATAATTAAAAATAATAATAATTTTACTGAAATATGAACCCGGATCAACACTTTATTCTAAAGTTGACGAACCTACCTAGCTTGACTCACTCACTCTAAGACACAAACACAATCTGCCAGACCCAATGGACAAAATATTGAGATACTAAAACTAATCCTAAATACCTTTATAATAATCTAATCTACTTAGTTGCAACAATAGAAGAGTCCATAAAAGGAATCTCGTATTAATATAGTTTATCTTTTACCTTCACTCACTTAAACATCACATTCCTTGCATGCCATGTCCCTCTTCTTACTTCAATTTCATTCACCACAACTTCACAATCACTAAAGTGATGATATGTTAATCCCACAAAAAGTAAAAAAAAAACATTCACTTTATAAACTAATAACATAATATTTTAATTACATTTAATTTACTTTTTAATTTTAAATATTATTATATTATTATAATGTAGTGTTAAATATATGTTTTAAGTGTGTGTTGTCAAAGAATTTTTTTCCCAATCATTATATCCAACCAACACCATCTTCATCTTTGTAAAGCTCATCATATAGCTTCAACCTCAAGGAAACACAAGACTAACTCATCAAATTTTATTCTGTAGGAATAAATATTTATTTTTATTAACTTTCACACAAGACTCTCAAAATTAATCCTTAACTTTTTAAACATAAATTCACTCCTAACTAAACATAGATGCCAAAATTAATTCTCTGTGGCCAGCACAATTTTAGGATAAATGGTACTTGTGTAGATTCAGAGCTTTTAATAAAATAATGAATCCATGAAATTAATAATGATAAAAAGTAGTTGTGAATTGAGTAAAGGAAAGGAAGGCCCACTACTGGGTTGATGAACAACTAAAGTCAAAAGGGAAGCATCTACAGAACCCGAGCTCAGATTCAACAGTTAGACTAATTGTCTGGTTTATCTATTATGTAACTTTACCTAATCCATTCAATACGTCCACTTGACCATTACTATACTATAAACTCATCATGGTTCACTGTGCTAGAAGAACCATTTGTGGTCCACTAACTATCTCCAACCTATCTAGTGCAACATAACACCTTCACCTGCAACTCAAACCATGCCACGCTATTTAACTATCTAAGGAGTAATACCAGAAAAGACAAGCAAATAAAAGTACCTGTTTAGTATAAATATAACAAAATATAAACTTACCCATACTTATCTTCAAGGCTGCATAAAATAAAGAAAAGAAAAAAGGAAACGAAAAGAAGAAAAAGCATCGTACCTAGTCATTGATACCATGTTGGCGCACAGAAAAGCAAACTATGTCTGAGGAGACCACAAATTTATTGTCCCCCGGCTCCAGCCGATCAATGGCCCCTCTATTTTTCTTCTTCTATATCACTGTCTAGTTCCTCTCCATTGCCCACGCAACACGGTCTCACACCTTCAAAATGAACATCCACTTCTTCTTCTGCTTCTTCTTGTCGCTCTCATCTTTCCATGTAAGATCCAACACAACAAAACACACACGAGTTTACCTTTATAAATTGCATAACAACAACAATAACAATATTATACCACATTGCATTGCATTGTTTTGTTTCTGTGAGTTCCATCGGTGTCATAATTTAATGGTGTGTAAGTTTTGTTCCACAAATGCAGGTTTCTCTAGCAAGTAAGGACACACCTCTGCCCCAAACACGCGAACGCATAAACCCATTCAGTCCCAAAGCCTCACTCATTCGCTATTGGAACACTCGAGTCACTAGTAAGGTTCCAATCCCTCACTTCCTTCTAGCCAAAGCTTCACCTCTTACCCCACAACACTATGGTATTCTCAACAAACTTTTAAACGAAAAACCCAAACCCTACAATCCGAAGCTTCACCACTCTCTCTGCTCCTCACCGAACTTATACTGTTCCTTCGACGACACACCAAACACGCCCACACTCCAGCGCAAAAATGACGACGCCAACTTCGCCGTTTACAACAACAAACACTTCGCCAACTACGGCACCTCTCGAGTCGACGGAGTCGATTCTTTCAAAAACTACTCCAACGGCCTAAACGCGAACAACGACGCGTTTCGGAGATACAGCGACTCCTCGACGCGCCGCGGCGAACAGTTCAAGAACTATGCCGATAACGGTAATGTTGCGAATACGAACTTCACCAGCTACGGTTCTGCCGCGGCTCAATCCTCCAGCGACTTCAACAACTACGACAAAACGGTGAACGTTCCCAACCTCGGTTTCACCACCTACGACTCCGGCTCCTCCAATCATAAACTCTCGTTCGCCAGCTACGGCAACGAAACAAACTCCGGTGCGCAATCCTTCATGAGCTACGGAAAACGCGTTCGCGGCGGAACTAGCGAGTTCACGAATTACGCCAGCGACGCCAACATTCTGCAATCGGAGTTCAACAATTACGGCGACTTCAGCACCGGAGCAACCAATGACTCCTTCAAGTCCTACAGCTTCAACGGTAACAATCCGCGGAACGTTTTCAAAACATACAGCGCTGGATCGAGAGGATCCGCCGCCGATAATTTTATCAGTTACCGGAACCGCGCCAATGTCGGCGACGACACGTTCCAAAGCTACGCAGCGAGGTCGAAGTCCGGCACCGCCAAGTTCACGAACTACGGCATGTCGTTTAACGTCGGAAACGACAGTTTCGTGGAGTACGGAAAGGGCGCGACGGGGAAGAGCTCGTTCGGGTTTAAATCTTATGGGTTGGGCCGCGCGTTTAAAGTGTACAACAAAAACGACGCGTCGTTTTCGGAGTATCGGAATTTCAGCGCAACTAGTGGCAGAGTTGTAAATAAGCGGGTGGAGCCAGGTAAATTCTTTAGAGAGTCGATGATGAAGGAAGGGAACGTGATTGTGATGCCTGACATTAGGGATAAAATGCCCGCAAGGTCGTTTTTACCCCTGGCAATTGCCTCGAAATTACCGTTCTCGTCTTCAAGGATTGACGAAATGAGGGAATTGTTCGAGGCGCGGGAGGGGTCTGGGACAGAGCGCGTGATAGTGAACGCGTTGAGGGAATGCGAGAGGGCGCCGAGTCGGGGCGAGACGAAACGGTGCGTTGCGTCTGCAGAAGAAATGATAGAGTTTGCGGCATCGGTGCTGGGTCCCAGTGTTGTGGTGAGGAGCACGGAGAACGTGAACGGTTCAGGATCGAGTGTGATGATTGGTAAGGTCTACCCAGTGGACGGTGGAAAAGTAACCAAATCAGTTTCGTGTCATCAGAGTTTGTACCCTTACTTGCTGTATTATTGCCACAGTGTACCCCAAGTGAGAGTGTATGAAGCTGATATTCTCAACGTGGAGACGAAGGAGAACATGAATCATGGTGTTGCCATCTGTCACCTTGACACGTCATCATGGGGCCCAGAACATGGGGCATTCTTGGCATTGGGGTCAGGCCCTGGCAAAATTGAGGTGTGCCACTGGATTTTCGAGAACGACATGACCTGGACCACATGAAGAGGAAGAATCTCTACTTTGGTTTTTTCGGTTACTACTAGTACCCTTACCCTATATCATTATTCAAAAGATGAATATTTAAATATTGTGAAGCCACATTGCGTGTCCTTTTTTTCTCTATTTATAATTCATCAGTAGTACTCGTGCTTTTTATTATCATTTTTTGTGCCTAGTTGGAAATTTTAAATGCTTGTGTGATGGTTAATGCTATTAATGTTATCATCATGGTTTGTGTTCGTTTTGTGGATGTTTTAGTTTTGAATTATTGAAATGTTAAAAGACGTGAAGGCTGAAGCTGATGCATTCAGGTGACAGTGAAGGACAAGGGAATATGTGTAACACGAATGTTAAGAAATGTTTGGGCAATGAGCCACTGAGAAGCATATTCTTGGGTGTTCTGGTGTGTGATGGGATGGAGGCATGGTTTTTGATAGTTATGGAGACTATGCTTCCTTGGCTAATGAGCCATGCCAATTACGTTTGTTCCTAATTCCATGACTCACTTGGTGTGTCAGTGAAATCACTGTAGGGGAATGAGAGATGGTGAAGTGCGCATGTTGGGGGTGGAGTGATTGTGCGGTCTAAAGTGAGAGTAAAAAATAGCATGCACATATTCCAGCTTTAAGTGGAAGCAAAGAAATGGACCATCAAAGTCTCAAAGGCATGATCCATAGCTTATGATAGGTGAGTGGGTGTAGACACTTTGTGGCATGACTTAGGCAGGGGACAATATCAGACAATGAGGACCCACCATAACCTCTTGCATAGCCCTATAACCCTTTTAGAGAATGGTCTATATCTAGAGAAAGTGGGAAACTATGCCATGGCTTCATCACTATTTGAATGGGGGAGTAGAAAGTGAAAGATTTGGGGAGGGGAAGTGTGGAAATTTAAGAAAAAATATAAAAAAGTTAAGGTTGTTTGGATTATAGCATGTTAGAGTAGATTTGTGAAAAAAGTTTATTGAAATATGATGTGATGATTATAAAAATATTTTAAATAGTGTAAATTGTGAGATTACAAATTTAACATTATATATAAAAAAGAATAAGTAATGATTATTTTTTTTTCTTCATATTTTAGTTAATTAAAATAATTTAAAGTTTTATTTATAAATAAAAGAAAAAAAATGTAAAATTCAAAGAAATAATTATATATAATTTTAAATTTAAGTATAATTTATTATTTTCCCTTTTATTACTTTAAATTAATTTTGTTACTTAAGTTAATTTATTTAGATAATTTTAATATTATTTATGATTCTTTAAATTATTTTAAATTATGTTATGTTATATCTATACCTATATATAAAGGGGATTCCCCTCTTAACTGCTTTTAATTTTTTTTCCTATTTTATCCTTATATTAATATTTAATTTTATTATTGTATTATGGTCATTGTGTCATTTCTTATTCCTCTCTTAACTGTTCTTAATTTTTTTTCTCATTTTATCTTTATATTAATATTTAATTTTATTATTGTATTATGATGTCATTTCTTATTTTTTCTACAATATTTGGTATACTTAGTGAGGCGATTTTGAATTGAAAGAGAGGTGGAAAATCGGTTTTAAATTGAAAGAGACTTGGAGGAACAATTATGAATTGAAAGAGAGGTGGAGGAGCGGTTATGAATTGAAGAGAGGTGGAGGAGTGGTTATGAATTGAAAGAAATAATTTATTTTGAAAATTAATTAGAGAGTGTCTGTTGTATGTGAGAGAAATAAATTTAATAAAATATTTGAAATAAATGGAGCAACCATTTTGAATTGAAAGAAATAATTTATTTTGAAAATTAATTGCATAATGAGAGGAAGTGTCCGTTTTATGAGAGAGAAATAAATATTAAGAAATGTGAGTAGTGACCAAACGTGAACAATTTTATTATTACTAAGCGATTACCACTTTCTTCAGTAGTTCTCACCGTCACCATTTACATCTACTTTCTTACGAAAATGTAGTTTTTATCCGTTATATTCACTTCCTTATAAGGAGTAGTTTTCACCAGTTTTATCCAAAGAAAAAAAAAATGTTCATAAATTTTGATACATTTTGAACCTTTTTCCTTCACGCTTCATGTTCTTCTCCTACCCTCACCCGTCTTAGTCCCTCTTCAATCACCACTGTACAACAACAACCACCATTGCTTCCTCCTTCTCACACTTCCCAAAGCGTTCGAAGTAGAGACGCGTCTCATTGTTATAGGATTTGAACATTTTTGTTTCTATTGCTTTCTTAATTTTTTTTATATTTTTGTATGAATCCTAAGCCCAGCTTTGCAGGCAAAGTTTTTATGTCTACTGATGCTTTGATCTATTAGATATTACATAAGTTGGAAGTTTGGTAATTTGTATTTAGTTTATTATTTT